>Ga0209187_1000741_pt1 | contig 49030 bp, 29 predicted proteins | sample BantaG_FD_187430 | JGI IMG/M metagenome (GOLD analysis project Ga0209187, IMG submission 187430) | Marine algal microbial communities from Bantry Bay, Ireland - BantryBay_4 metaG (SPAdes) (version 2) | ecosystem: Host-associated > Algae > Red algae > Unclassified | place: Bantry Bay, Ireland...
ACGTGCCTGCAAAGCATTCCGCTTAACAGGTCTCATGCACCACGCTTCGTCCAACCCCGGATGGCATTAACACCTTCGGGCTTTCGCCCTCGGGTCAATTCCATCCTTTAGTCGTTTCAACCCCCGTAAAAACGGTCGATATGTTCACGTCGGGAACCGACGGTTTATCATAAAAGGGCTTTAGCCCGCCTCACGTATTCAATGCCCAGAATCATAGCTTTTCACGATAAAGCATGCCTATTACGCCCCTTTTGGAGGCTTCTAGCTGCAAAATAGATTGCGGGCTAAAGCCCTCTTTTGCTAAACCGTCAGTTCCTGACGACGATGACTCGTACTTTTTAACGGGAGTTGAAACCCCCGCCCAAGATAAGCCGTCGGTTCCCGACGAAACGGGGGTTGAAGAGACTGACCTGAAACTTCATGACAACGTTTCAACCCTGTTTCAACCCTGTATCAACTGCCAAGCGAAGCGCGGGCGGAGGCGCCACTGTATATTAAATCGGCGTATCTTGGGCCTAAGGTAACTATTCGCCTGAAAGGCGAAAACAGCGTAGCGATGGGCACCGCCCATCGATTGGTTTCGGAGACGGCGCCAAGTCTGAAAGACTTGCACAAATTGCATCTTTTTGTCTTTGAATGCTCGGGTGCCTACGCACCTTCGGAGCTTGATGCTTAGGGTGAATCGCAACCCCCGTAAAATCGGTCGATATGTTCACGTCGGGAACCGACGGTTTATCATAAAAGGGCTTTAGCCCGCCTCACGTATTCAATGCCCAGAATCATAGCTTTTCACGATAAAGCATGCCTATTACGCCCCTTTTGGAGGCTTCTAGCTGCAAAATAGATTGCGGGCTAAAGCCCTCTTTTGCTAAACCGTCAGTTCCTGACGACGATGACTCGTACTTTTTAACGGGAGTTGAAACCCCCGCCCAAGATAAGCCGTCGGTTCCCGACGAAACGGGGGTTGAAGAGACTGACCTGAAACTTCATGACAACGTTTCAACCCTGTTTCAACCCTGTATCAACTGCCAAGCGAAGCGCGGGCGGAGGCGCCACTGTATATTAAATCGGCGTATCTTGGGCCTAAGGTAACTATTCGCCTGAAAGGCGAAAACAGCGTAGCGATGGGCACCGCCCATCGATTGGTTTCGGAGACGGCGCCAAGTCTGAAAGACTTGCACAAATTGCATCTTTTTGTCTTTGGATGCTCGGGTGCCTACGCACCTTCGGAGCTTGATGCTTTGGCCGAATCGCAACCCCGAGGCGAGCCTCGGGGCTAACTGCCTACGCACCTTCGGAGCTTGATGCTTAGGCCGAATCGCAACCTCGGGGCTAAGTGCCTACGCACCGTCGGAGCTATGCACACCGTATAAAAAAAACGATTAAGGGTGCTGCCGGATCTAACCAGCCAATCTGCACGTCGGTCTCGCCCGCTCAACGCCCCATAATCGGCAACAATTCACGCACGTCACACAGGGCATGATCCGCCCCGACGTCCATCAACTCTTCGCTACTCAAATGCCCGGTAATCCCAATCGCATGCGCCCCGATGTGTTTGGCCGCGAGAATATCCCGCTCGGTATCACCAACTAAATACACATCGTGATTCGCCAAGCCCGCGTCTCCCCCGCATCGTCCCAGCGCGAGCTCAGCCAGCACGTTTCGATCCTTGTTATCGTCCCCAAAGCCGCCATCGTGAAACAACGGCTCTAGCCCAAGCGTCGCAACTTTAATCATCGCGCTTCGCCGAGCATTCCCCGTGACCAACCCAAGCCCAACTCCCTGACTCTCTAGCTCACGCACACAGGCGCTCGCCCCAGGAATCTCTTCGATGGTTTCCTGCCCCAAGGCCGCATCAAGACGTTGGCAATACAGGTCGAAAAATTTCGCGAGCATCGCATCGTCGCGATTCAGGTCAAAACCGAGGTCAAAGCGGTTTTTCAGATCTTCTAAAATCCCGAGATCGGTTGCACCGGCAAAAGAAAAGTCCAGATCATCCGGAAGCCCGAAGAGCTCCTGCGCGGTCTGGATAAATGCCCCCGAACCGGCCCCGCCGGTATTAATCAGGGTGCCATCAATGTCAAAGAGGACGAGTGCGTTGCGCATAATCGAGATTGTTCTTCCTATGTCGCAGCTTTAAAGCGTGCCGAGAGCAATTTTCAACATGCGACGAACGGGCTCAGCCGCGCCCCATAAAAGTTGGTCTCCAACCGTAAAGCAGCTGATGTATTCGGGGCCAAGATTCATTTTCCGCAGACGTCCAACGGGAACCGTAAGCGTGCCAGTGACCGCAGTTGGAGTGAGCTGTGCCAAGGTCGCTTCCTTCTCATTCGGAACCAAGGACACCCATTCGTTTGCTCCCGCAATCGCAGCTTCGATCTCTTCCAGTGGAATATCTTTTTTCAACTTAAAGGTCAGGGCTTGGCTATGACAGCGCATGGCAGGCACGCGCACGCATACTCCATCCACCGGAATCGCGGTCTCTTTACCCAAAATTTTGTTGGTCTCGGAAACCCCTTTCCACTCTTCTCGGGTCTGACCGTTTTCCATACCTCGATCGATCCAAGGAATTAAACTCGCCGCCAAGGGCGCGCCAAATTCGTCGGTCGGAAAATTCGGGTCCCGCAGCTGGGAGGTGATGGTACTGTCGAGTTCGAGCACCGGCGAGCGCAAGTCGCTTGCTTGCTCGGCTCCCGTGTCGCCCAATGTTTTCATCTGCATCACGAGTTCTTTCATGTTGCGGGCACCCGCGCCAGAAGCACTCTGGTAAGTCATGGCTGAAAGCCATTCCACCCAGTCATTATCAAACAACGCTTGGGTCGCCATCAACATGAGGCTGACGGTGCAATTGCCACCAATAAAGTCTTTTATGCCGTTGCTGAGCGCGGCGTCAATGACGTCGCGATTCACCGGATCCAAAACAATCACCGCATCCTCGTTCATCCGCAGCGCCGAAGCCGCGTCGATCCAGATTCCGTTCCAACCCGCCGCACGTAATTTGGGGTGAACCTCGTTGGTATAGTCCCCGCCTTGGCAGGTCAAAATCGCATCACAGGCCGCGAGGGCGTCGATATCAAACGCATCGGATAGGGGAGCGTTTCCACCCGCATCCGGTCCGGCTTGGCCGACCTGAGATGTCGTGAAAAAGATCGGGCTAAAGTCTGCGAAGTCGTTTTCGGCCGTGAAACGATCCATTAAGACCGATCCAACCATGCCGCGCCATCCAATAATTCCAACGTGTTTCATGGGCGGGTCGTGTCGCATCTAAATCGCTTTTTCAAACCTTCTTTATGGCAATTCGCCGTGTCTCTCTCGCACCGCCCTAAAATTGGATGCGTAAGCCATTCACGATGTGTTGGTTTCGCGGCATGAGTTGCCCCCGAAGATGTTGGTCCAAGCTGTACAAAATTCGGAAGGCCCTGGCGCGTCGCTCGACGTTTTCATCGTAGGTTGCCTGCTGAACATAGTACCGGGCTGCTTCGCCGACAGCGCGGATTTTTTGCTCCGCTTCCTCACGTTCTCGGTAGTCCTCAGCGCCCAACGCTTCGATCCAACCTGGAAACTGCTTATGGTAATCCCCCTCAATCGTAATGAAGCGCGTGATCCGCCCGCAATACATGTCTTTATCCGCATGAGTGGCGAGAATTTCGACCTTATATTGTCCTTCCATCAAGGCGTCGTAGCGGAGCTTTCCCGTCTCAAAAAGCTCCGGCACAATGCGGGTTTGCAGCACGATCTGGTTGGTCGGGATGCTGGCTGAAAGCAGCTGGATCTCGAGTTGATTCTTTGTCCCAATGAGCGCGATTTCGCAGGTGAACTGTTCGTAGTCGGGCTGCACCGAAGCGATAAATTGACGCTGGCTGTTCGCGCCAGCCAAACTAGATAAATGCAAGCTGCCCTGCGGCCCAGGCTGGATCGATGGGTAGAGGCTGCGAAAGGGGCTCGCGGAAAATTTGATATTCTTGCTCATCTTGCCGTTGCGTCCGACCAATTGAGTGCCCTCCCAGCGCCACACGTAGCCGCCGGTTTCCTTCAGGTTCATGCCATAGCTAGGATTTCGTTCTTCTTGGGTCAGCGCATCTGGGTTAGGTGAAATTTCAGCCGTGACCACCATGTTGGTTCCGTCAATCGCGTAAGGAATACCTTCTACATCGATGCGAATGTCCCCATCGTCATTTTCATACGGGACACTGAAAGGATCGTTGGGAAAGCTTCTGGTGGAGCGAGCAATTTGCGGAGAAGTGCGGAAAGCATTCATGAAATATTGCGGCGGAGAAATACGGGTCCATTCCCCATCGCCAAACTGCTTAAATCCCTTGCTGTCACGAAGAATGATCCGGTCACCAAATCGTTTTGGAATGAAGTTCTCCTGGCTGGACCATACAAATCGAAGGTCGGCGGCATTTCCCATTTCGGTTTCCACTGCGGTCTCTCGATCGGAATAATACATCACCGAATTCGACTGCCGTGGGTCTTTCGCATCGGGCAGTAAAATCGCAGCAAAGGGATCGCAGCGTTCGCCCTCTAGCCAGATCCGACCCAGGCTGTCTTCGCTGATCGTCTTGATGTGCGAGCCATGGATCCAATCAGGCAAATCTCGAAAGGCGCGCCAGTGCCCATTGGTATAGTGGCCGATGGCGCGCTTGCCATCGAGAGTCGTCACAATAAGCGGGCCAAGCGGACTCGTGAAACCACCTTGTTCGACTTCGAATAGTTGTGTCGTTTCAGGTTGTTCAATCACAGGGGGCTGGGCCAATGCATCGAGGTGGATTCGATACCACTCCCCACGATCCGATTTGACCGTGACCGCATCTTCGCTACTCCAAATAAACGCGACCCCCCAGGCCTCGAGGCCATGCCGCCAATCGAAATAATGCCGCTCCTCTGGCTCTACCCCATCTCGGATGTAGAGCCCTTCGCCCCGCCCACCTATGAGGAGACGTTCATCTTCAAGCACATGCATTGGAATCACATGGGCGGTAGACTGGTTTCGCAGCACCGACTCGTCAATCAAGGTCAGCGCCTTCTTCTTAGAGTCCCAGCGCCATAAGGAGCAGGCACGAGCCGTGCTCGAAGTTAGCTTTGGGCCATCTAGATTGCGGCCCTGATTTAATAGCAGCCATAGGCTCGAATCGTCGCCTGGCTTACTCGCGACCCATGAAATGATTTTATGTTGCTTCAGAGCGGTTAATTCTGGGGGTAGCTTTTTATCCAAGCGGGTCCCCGCGTTGCGATCCACGAAAAAACCACCACCGTTGTCGAGGGAAACAAAAAGTTCAGTATCGGAAATTGGCAGGATAGCGATTGCGATTTCGTTGCTCTCTAATCGAACTTGTTCGATGGTGCCGTCGATAAAACGGGTCAAGGTCTGAAGCGCATAGCCCATGGTTCGACGGTGCTTGTTTCCTTGGCATGCCCAGATCCCGCGTTCACCGTCATGGAAAGAAAATAGGGTTCCGCCAGATTCCGGCTGTGGCGGCGCGGTCGCACGAGTTCGTTGTGCCGACAAGGTGCCTGCCCCCTTTTGCTTCGAAGCCGGTGCTTCTGTGGGAAGTAGGCGGGTACTCAGCAGCGGAGACCAACTTTTTTCCTGAAACATGATTCTGGCTGGATCTTTGTACTGTTGGTTTGCAAACCCAACCACTCGATTTTCGGTGTCGAGATAGAAGGTATAAAAGATGTGCCGACCTAGGCTCTCGCTCGTCATGATCCGCCAGGATAAATTTGTTATTGCTACCGAGGTGTCACATCGCGCCAAATAGCCGCCCCGCCGTCCACGCCCAAAGAGAATGGCTTCATCGCCCGAAATCGCTGCATCGTAAATGGATGAGGAGTTGGGGACTTTAGGAAGGTTGACCTTCCTCTCGTTTTCTCCCCACCGCCCATTTGAAATGAGGGCCGAGGAGTAGCGGAAGGCCAACAGGTTCGTGGTATTCCCACTTGGATTTCCTTCTACGTAACCCTGAAGATAGTCGAGCCTTTGCACCAACGGCGCTGCTTCATCCTGAGTCTGACCAAGCGGAGAACAAAGGATCCAGGCGATACACATAATCCAGAAGCCGCCCATCGCCTTGCCAAAGATCCCAATGCTCCCAAAAATATCCATACCTCGTTTTAACCCCCCCACGCCTAAGCTGTCGATAGCAGACTCCGGTTGAAACCCTGCATCTACAATTATGGTTATTTGAGAAAGGCCGCCTCCAGTACCAGGGCGTGTTCGGGCCATCGTCTTTCTAGGCAGTGATGGTGCCTGATGCTTGAAGGCAATTAGCAGATTTCTCCTCTAAGCCCCGTCGCGGCGACACCGATCCGGATGAAAAGCGTGTGATAAACGATTCCTGGTAATTTTGGAGGTCTCCTTTTAGCGGATTTCGGGCACAACAGGATGCAAACTGCGCGGGGCCACGTCTTGCGCCTCGCTTCGAGTTATCCACAATATAGCGCCTCCCCCCATGCTTCAGGCCAAGCCTCAAGAATCGCCGAAGGCCAAGGAGCGGCGGTTTCCAACCGCCGAAGTATAGGCATCCATGTGCGACTTCCTGCTTACCATCCTATTAGGATTCTGTCGAACTTAGCAGATTCCGCACAGGCAGGTCGCCGAGAATTTTAATCTTCAGGCTTTCTACTTGCCAAGATTTGCATCAAGCTGTTTCCCTACGGGGCAGGGAATATGATGCATAAGATAGTAAACGAGAAGCGGGTTCAGCGCCAAGGTAAGCTTGGTGAGTTGACCTCGTGTACCTCTCGAGAAAAGGTGACGCTCGCGTGAGTAGCTTTTCAACCAAACCAGCCGTGCCCGCCGTGCCCGCCATGCCAGACGTGTCCACCGTGCCAGACGTGTCCACCGTGACAGCCGTGTCCACCATGACAGACGTGTCCACCGTGACAGCCGTGTCCACCGTGACAGCCGTTTCCACTTTTGCCGCGCACGACCGCCTCGTCATCATTGATGGCCTGCGCACCCCTTTCATGCGCATAGGAAGTGATTTCGCGGACCTCGCCGCCGATGAGCTCGGCCGCATTGCGACCAGCGCCTTGCTTGCCAAAACCGGAATCGATCCCGCCGATATCGACGAAGTTATTTTCGGTTGCGTTGGGCAGCCCATCGAGTCAGCCAACGTCGCGCGCATCATCGCCTTACGCGCTGGAATTCCTGCCTCGGTTCCCGCGGTTACGGTACATCGTAACTGCGCATCTGGGGCTGAAGCCCTCACCATGGCCTACGAAAAAATGCGGGCCCACCGTGGCGAACTCTTTCTCGTTGGCGGTACGGAAAGCATGTCGCAGGTACCCATGCTTTATTCCGAAGCCACTGCGCAAAAATTCATGGAGCTCGGGCGCGCTAAACGGAGCATAGATAAGCTCAAGCTACTGGCGGGTTTCCGCCCCAGCGACTTTGCACCCCGCATCGGCCTGAAGCTTGGACTCACGGATCCCTTTTGCGGCCTCAACATGGGCCAAACCGCCGAAAATTTAGCCCAGGCATATGGCATCAGCCGCGAAGCCCAAGATGCCTTCGCTGCGGAATCCCATCGCAAAGCCTTTGCCGCCACCGAACGTCTTGCAGAGGAAATCACCCCAGTTTATCTGCCGCCCGCGTTTGATTCCGTCATCGAGCAGGACAACGGCCCCCGCCGTGACTCAACCCTCGAAAAGCTCGCGACCCTCCGCCCCGCCTTTGCCAAAGCCAGCGGCACGGTCACGGCCGGGAATTCATCGCAAATTACCGATGGAGCCGTCGCCTTGCTCGTCGCTACCGAGCGAAAAGCAGCCGAGTTGGGTCTCGAACCCCTTGGAACCCTCGCCGGATATGGCGTCGCAGGCTGCGATCCCGCGCGGATGGGAATGGGCCCCGTCTACGCTATCGCCGAGGCAGAACGTCAGTCGGGCTTGCAACTCGAGCAAGCCGACTTGGTCGAAATGAACGAAGCCTTCGCGGCCCAAGTCATCGCGTGCCAGCAAGCCATGCGCGACCCTGAATTTTCTCGCCACGCCTTGGGACATGACCAAGCCCTTGGTGACATCCCGGCAGAAAAATTAAATGTCAATGGAGGTAGCATCGCCCTCGGCCATCCCGTGGGCGCCACCGGAGCCCGACTCATTCTCAGCAGTTTACTAGAGCTAAAACGTCGCGACGCAAAACGGGCCTGCGTGTCCGCATGCGTGGGTGGCGGACAAGGAATCGCATTATGGCTCGAACGATAACCATGAATCTCGACCCTGATTCAGGGGGAGAGCCAGAGCTTCCAGAAGCCACCCATTCGGGGTCCATCCGCATGGCCACCGACGAGGGCATTGCCATCATCACCTTGGACCAAGGCGGCGATGCCTCTCGCGCGAACATCGTCACTCACGATTTTCTCGCCAGCCTCGAGCGGCGACTTGCCATCATCCAACATCAGGTCGCTTTAGGAGACATTCAAGGCGTTCTCTTCATCAGCGCCAAGCCGTCGATCTTTATCGCCGGAGCCGATATCAAGATGTTCCGCGATAGTGAAGATATCATGGGACTGCGAAAATTCGTTGCGCGCGGACAAGATATTTTTGAGCTAATCGCCGCCCTCAAGGTGCCGACCGTAGCGGCGATTCACGGTGCCTGCCTCGGTGGTGGCACGGAATTCGCTCTCGCCTGCGATTACCGTATCGCGAGCGATGACGCGAAAACCCGCCTCGGTTTTCCCGAAACCAGTTTAGGCATTTTACCCTGCCTGGGTGGTTGCTACCGCTTGCCCCGTCTCGTTGGCTTGAACCAAGCCCTCGAGCTGGTTCACCGAGCTCAACCGGTCGATACCGCCGCCGCCCTCAACATGGGATTGGTTGACCAAGTCGTGCCCCAGGCCTATCTCCTGCGTATGGCTAAAGCTCGGTTTGCCAAGAGCAAGGGCGGTCATGAACGTTCCAGTGCGTCGCACAAGACGGCCTCTGTTACCGCAACGCGCATGAAATTTCAGCGCCAGATTCAGGCCGAAAACCGTGGTTTGTATCCCGCTCCTGAGCGCGCGGTCGACGTTATCTGCAAAAGCATGAGCCTTCCTCTCGACAAAACCTTTGAGCTCGAAGAAGAGGCCTTGGCTGAGCTGGTCCAGACCAAGCATTGTAAAAATTTGCTCCACCTCTTTTTCATGCGAGAAGCGGCGCGTAAGCAGCGGTTGGATGAAAAGCCAGGGGCCCAAATTACCCGGGCCGCAGTTATCGGAGCCGGGGTGATGGGGGTCGAAATCGCCCAATGGAGCAGTGCTCAAGGGATGTCCGTCCTGCTGCAAGATCTCAGTCGCCCAGCCCTGCAGTTGGGCATGAAGCAACTGGCAACCGTTTACAAGCGCGAGCAAAAGAAAGGCCGGCTCAATTCCATTCAAGCCCAGCGCGGTCTCGACCGGGTCCATCCCATGGCGGCGCCTGTCCCGCTAAAACATGTCGATCTCGTCATCGAAGCCACCACGGAAAATCTCGAATCCAAGCAGGCCATTTTTGCCCAACTCGAGGCGCGCTCCGACCCCAAAACCATTTTAGCCACCAACACGTCAGCTCTCTCCGTCACGGAAATTGCTCAGGGCCTCGCGCATCCCGAGCGGGTCATCGGGCTTCACTTCTTCAAGCCAGTTGTCGATTCACCGCTGGTCGAAATCGTCATCGGCGAACGGACCTCAGAAGCGGTTGCCGCCCGCCTCCTTGCCTGGGTGCAAGCCTCAGGCAAGATCCCGGTGCTGGTAAAAGACAGCCCTGGCTTCGTGGTGAACCGAGTGATGATGCCCTACTTGATCGAAGCGGGAAACCTCGTCGAACAAGGAGCCGATCCTTCTGTGATTGAGCAGACCATGCTCGACTTCGGCATGGCCATGGGGCCGTTTCGTTTGATCGACCAAATGGGCCTTGGCACCGCCCAGCAAATCGTAGAATATTTTGCCCGCACTTATCCGGCCCGCCTGCAAGTCCCCGGTATCTTCAAACGACTCTTCGGACTCGGCTCAGATGGTCGAGCCAGCGGATCGGGATTTTATCTCTACCCGGAAGCAGACGGAAACCGGGAAGAACGTGGCGATGAAAAACTGAATCCTCAGGTACGTGAATGCAGCATCAACGACCGGCAAGCCAACATCGATGCCAAAGCGGTGCGTGAACGCCTCGGTGGGTTGATGATGAACGAAGCCGCCATGTGCTTGCAGGAGGGGATCGTCAACGAGCCGCAAGACATCGATCTCGCGCTCGTACTGGGTGCCGGTTTCCCCGCCTTCCGAGGTGGGCCCCTGCGCATGATTGATAAGATTGGCGTCGAACTCGTGGTGCAAAGCATGGAGCGCTACGCGGACATTTGGGGGCCTCAATATGCGCCTTGCGAACTCCTGCGCGAACTCGCGAAAAAAGGTGACCTCATCTACGAAGGCTAGCTGGCCAAAGCGTTGCTCGTGCGGATTTATTTGGTCATCCATTTGAATCGCGCTTTCAGCGCTATGATTTCAGAAGCCTCAAACCCAGGGCGTTGCCCCGGGCTAAGTTGATTGAGCCTTTCAGGCTCGATGAGTCTTCTATACGTGACCTCTAGCTCCGAAGGAGCGTAGGCACCATAGCCCCGAGGCTTGCCTCGGGGATACGCATCGATCAATAACGCAAGCTCCGAAGGTGCGCCGGCACGCCATTTGCCACGTCCGTTTTATCCATCGATTCGCGTCTCTTCCCCTTCTGGCTTGGCTGAAGGCTTGACCCATCACGATTCCCACGTACAAAATTGCCATGCGAAATTGTACATCGATTCTATCCGCACTTTTGGTGCTAGGTTTGTCATTCTCCCTCCCGGTTTATGCTGGGCATACATTAATTAAAAAGCCGGATGCGGATGATCCGATGCAGGTCTGGCAGTACGAACTCGATAACGGCCTGCAAATTTTCCTCACCCATAATCCCGAACGCCCGCGCTTCTACGCCGAAATTCCGGTTCGAGTCGGCAGCATTCACGATCCGGCTGAAACCACGGGCCTCGCGCATTATCTCGAGCATTTAATGTTCAAGGGAAGTCAAAAACTCGGTACCTTGGACTGGGAAAAAGAAAAACCACTCCTCGACGAAATTCGCGACCTATACGAAACGCATTTCACCGAAACCGACCCAGCAAAGCGCGCCGAGCTTTACAAGAAAATCAACGCGACTTCGCAAAAGGCGGCTCAGTTTGCCGTGCCGAACGAGTTTACCAAGGTCGCCACCTCTCTGGGTGGCGGCGACCTCAATGCACACACCTCGGTGGAAGAAACCGTCTATAAAATGTCGATGCCAAAAACCCGCTTGGAGGCGTGGGCCAAGCTCGAAGCCGACCGTTTTCTCCAGCCCGTTTTCCGCCTCTTTCACACCGAGCTCGAAATCGTATACGAAGAAAAAAATCGCTCCAACGATAATGCTAGTCGAAGCATTTCCGAAGCGGTGAGCGCCGCCCTTTACCAAAAGCACCCCTACGGCCAACAAACCACTTTGGGAAGCCCCGAGCATCTCAAGAACCCGTCTATCAAAAAAATCGAAGAGTATTTCCAAACCTGGTATGTGCCGAACAACATGGCGGTGTGCATCAGCGGTGACATCGATATCGAAAAAACCATCGCGATTCTTGATAAGGAATTTTCTGTGTGGAAGCGCAAAGAGCTTCCCGAACAAAAAACCTTCGTCGAGCCACCTATCGACAAGATCCGCAAAGTCGAAGTTAACTTCCCCGGACAAGAACAAGTCTCCATCGCCTTCCGTACCGTCCCACGTGGTCACAAAGATTTACCCGCGCTTAAACTCGTCGACATGTTGATGGACAACTCGGCCGCAGGCCTCATCAACTTGAACCTCAACCAAGCGCAAAAAGTTCGCCAAGCCGGTTCCTACCCCTCGGTACTGAACGAGTACGGCGCCCAATATTTTTACGGCGTTCCCAAGGCCGGTCAAAAACTCGAAGAGGTCGAAAAGCTCATTCTCGAACAAGTTGAAAAAGTCAAAAAGGGAGAGTTCGACGACTGGTTACTGCCCGCGATCATCACCGACTACAAAATTCGCGAGCGTCAGCGTTTGGAAGATAACGAGCAGCGCATCACCCTATTGCGCGACGCCTTCCTGCAGAAAACTCCTTGGGATGTCTTTCGCAATGAAGTCGCTACACTCGAAGCCGTGACCAAAAAAGAAATCGTCGCCGCCGCCAACAAGTATTTCGGCGAAGGCTACGTCGTCGGCTATCGTCGCGATAAAGAACGGAAGCTCGAAGCAGTTGAGAAGCCGCAAATCGATCCTCTCTCCGTCAACGTAACCGACTCCTCTGCCTTCGCGAAAGAGCTCTTGGCCATGAAAGCCGAGCCAATTACCCCGCGCTTCCTCGCTAAAGATGCCGCGCTCCACAGCCAGCCCGCGCAGGGGGTTGATCTCCACACCACCAAAAATCCCTTCAACGATCTCTTCAGTCTCACTGTCATCATCGACGAAGGTTCGCGGGTCAACACCCGCCTCAACATGCTACAAAGTTTCATAGATAAAGCGGGCACCAAAACCCTCAGTTCGGGCGACATGAAAACCGAATGGTACAAAATCGGTTCCAGCTTTTCGATTGGCGTCACCCCGCATGAAACCGTTTTCGCGCTCAGTGGCATCGACGGTAAGTTATCCGAGAGCCTTGATCTCATGAACCAGCTTCTGTCTGAAGCGAACATGAAGGAGTCGGATTTCAAAGAGTTGATCCGCATCATCAAGGGCGCTCGCGCCGATGAGGTTAAAACCCCGCAGTCGCTGCACCGCGCTCTCATGATTTACAATCGCCTCGGAGACAACTCCCCCTTCTTAAATCGCCTCTCGGGCAAGGATCTCGACGCGCTGGAAGCGGCCGACTTTAGTCGCCTGCTCAAAAGCTTGTTGCGTCGCCCGCGCACCATTCATTACACCGGCTCGCTTTCCGAAGCCGAGGTAATCAAGCAGTTGGCCAAAACCTCTCTGCTGCGTCCTTCGACGGGCAAGCCGCGTCCATACCCGGTCTTGGTTCCGGATGAGGTCGCAGAAAATCGGATTTACCTGCTCGATCACGAAAGCGCGCAGTCCTTGGTTCGCATCGAGTTCGCCGATGGTCTCTTTGATCCCACGGCGCAGGTCGACATGGATTTGTTCCGCAACTATTTTGGCGGTGGGATGTCGAGTGTGGTGTTCCAGCAACTTCGCGAAGCGCGGAGCCTGGCTTATAGCGCGTGGGGATATTACTTCCCGCCCGCGCGCCCAAACGAGTATAATATCTCTGCTGGTTTCATCGGAACCCAATGCGACAAGACCTGTGATGCGCTCGAAGCCTTCTTGGATCTATACGAAAACCTGCCGATGGAAGAAGCGGACTTTGAAGAAACCCGCAACTCCCTAGATGCGAAGTTCCGCACCGAGCCCCTCGGGTTTCGCCAGACCTTGGGAAGCATTCGCAGCTGGAAGAACATGGGCTACCGTGGCAACCCACGCCCAAAACAGTTCGAACAGGTGACCAAAGCCAATTTGAATAATCTCAAGCGTTTCCACGCCGACCGCATCAAAGGCAATGCCAAGATGATTTCGATTGTCGGCAAAAAGAGCGACATCGATATGGAACGCCTTGCGACGTTCGGTGAGATCATCGAAATCAAAGCCGACCAAATCTTCAAGAACTAACATAGGCATGGCAGAGCGAAGAAAATGATATGCTCTGCGTCTTGAGTGTTCGAGCCCTTCTGGCCCAAAATCTCAGACGTCTGCCGCTCCAAAAGTGAATCGCCGAAGGCCAAGGAGCGGCGGTTTCCAACCGCCGACAGTGGGATGGACTAACCTCTGTGCCTCAAAAGCGCTTGCAGAGCCATCAAGTAGGTAATACGCCAATAAAGTGGTAGAGGCGTCCCGCTTCTGTGCTGCAAAAGAAGGGGGCTGTTCTCGACCAAACGATTCGTTCTTCTGGGTGTAAGGCGGGACACCTCAGCCACTTTATATCCAATCAAAAGCCTTCTCATGGGAATACTTAGTAAACCCGTTCCTTATTCCGAGGCCCCTTCTCTTTGTTCTTATACGTAATCAACGGCTTCAAACTCGCGATCACTTCAATCAGTCCAAAATTCGTCAGGTCTTCGATCACCGATTCGATATCCTTATAGGCCTCAGGCGCTTCTTCATACAGCAGCTCCTTATCCCCACAAATCACACGGCTCCCCAGCGAGGTACGTCGAAGCTCATCCGCCTTGTACTTCTCACGGAGCCGCCCCTTGCACTGATGTCGCATCCACTTCCGTCCCGCGCCATGCGCCAGCGAGTAGGCGTTATGTTGCTGATCACCGACCGCCTGCACCAAGTAACTCATGCTTCCCCGCGAGCCCGGAATAACAAAGGGTCCGTCCGTCGCGGTGGCCGCGCCCTTGCGGTGAATCCATCCTTCGTCCTCCACCCATTCTAAAAAATTGTGCACGTTATCGAGTACGGGTTGGCTCTCACCCCCGAGCGCTTGGCAGAAGCGCTGCGCCACTACGTCCCGATTTACCCCGGCCCATTTCACCGCCTCATCGTGACCGGTCAAATAGGTCTTCGCGTCATCCGAATCAGCAGCCACTGGCCCATCGCGATAGATCTCTATCATCTGATTCAACACGTTTCCGCCGTGCCCGCGCGAGCCACTATGAATCAAAACCACGAGCTCTTTCGCATCGAGCCCAAGCTCGGCCAAGGCGGCTTCATTCATCACCGAATCAATTTGCTGCAGCTCGGCAAAGTGGTTGCCACCGCCAATCGTGCCCAGGCCATGCGGGTAGGCTTCCAGGCCGTGGCGCTCGAGATAGCTTTCCGAAAAATCCCATTCGAAAGGCTCACCCACATCGGCCAACTTATCTTTCCAACGGTCGAGCTTCGCTTTCTTTGCCTGCAGGCCGGTGCGCCAAAGCCCCATGCCACAGCCAATATCATTGCCGATCAAATAAGGGTAAATCACCCCTTCGGTGACGTAGGCCGCGCCTACCGCCGAGCCTTTGCCTGCGTGTAAATCCGGAAGCCCGACCACGTATTTCATCCCCTCAAAAGTCAGGCAGCGATTCAGCTGTTCAATCGCGCTGGATTCGATCCAGGCCTGTTCACTGAAATAGAGCCGAAGGCGTTCGGTCGCTTCCGGATGCTGCCACTCAATGGCAGGGCTTTTTGTTGTGCTGCCACTCAATGGCAAAGCAGGGTTTTTCTCGGCGTCATCGGAGGATGAAGCGGGCGGGGGTTGGGAATTCATTCACTTGTCATACACCGAAAATTCGAGGCTTTCCACGCGGAAACTGGCAGAAACCGCGAAGGATTTCCGGTTGCCTCTATGTAAATCTTGGTTAGGACAAGGATATGTCCAACTCCGACCTGCCACCGCAAAACCTACGTGAACGCATTTGGCGCATCATTTTTTTATCCGACACCCCGTCGGGAAAACGGTTTGATGTCCTCTTGCTTTGGTTGATCGGGCTCAGCGTCGCGGCTGTTATGTTGGAGAGTGTCGAGTCATTTCGGCTCAAGTACCTCGGCCCGCTAAATGCGATTGAATTGTTTTTTACCCTCATCTTTACCGTTGAGTATGTCACCCGTCTCTCGGTAGCGCGACGACCGCTCCGCTACGCGTTTAGCTTTTTTGGTATCGTCGATTTGGTGTCGATCATGCCGACCTATGTCGAATTGTTCTTCCCTGGTTTTGGGGCTGAAAATTTGGCGGTGATTCGGATTCTCCGGATTCTGCGGATGTTCCGTGTATTTAAAATGGCGCGGCATCTTGGCGAAGCGCGGGTGATCATGAATGCCCTGCAAGCCAGCCGAGCGAAAATTACCGTCTTCATGATGGCGGTGCTCTCACTGACCTTGATCATGGGGACGATTCTTTATCTCGTGGAAGGGACGAGCAATCCTGGTTTCAGTAGTATTCCAAATTCGATTTATTGGGCGATTGTGACGGTGACGACAGTGGGCTACGGGGACATCACCCCGATCACGCCAATTGGCAAAGTGCTGTCGGCGTTTATGATGATTATTGGTTACGCGATTATCGCGGTGCCGACGGGGATCGTAGGAGCTGAGCTGAATCGTGAAATGAATGACGCGGGTCCAAAATGTGCGGAATGTGGCCTTGGCGGGCATCAAGTGATGGCGAAGTATTGTCGTGGTTGTGGCACGGTGCTTCCTCGGCCCAACTAAGGTGGTTTGGGCGGACTGAAATTCCGGATATTGTCTTAGTAGTCTGTCCGCTTCTTCTTGAGATAAATATTGCAGAAACAGTTTGCGCGTATAAAAGGTGCAACTTTTCCTACAATAAAGCTGTAAATGAAAATCCCAATATTACTTTTTTCTTTTGTTCTTAGTGTCGGAGTTCTGTCGGCGCAGGAACGCTCAGGCGTGGAGCTGTTTTCTTTGGATCGGCTCGATTTTAGGGGCGACCGACAGGCTCATGCGCAGCTCGCCCAAGAAATCTCTCCTTTTAAAATCGATATTTTTACAGGCAGTGCAGCAACGCTCCACCCTGATTTTTTCACACAGGGCTTTATTGAGACCTTGGACCGCGCCGTGAACCACGTGGAAGGAATTTTGAGCGAGCAGAATCAATGGCTCGCTGAAATCAGCGCTCCGACTTGGGAGCAAGAAACAGGGGAGCAAGTTTCGGCTCAAGTCGGCTTATGGGGAGGCGCGGAATACGAGCTTTACTATTTAGATTTGGGAGGAATGTCGGCGAATACCATTTTCATCGTCTTGGGGGCGCACGATTTTAACGAGATCGATGAATTCCCGAACGACGCGCAGGCCGTCTCAAGTTTAGGGAGTTATCATATAGAAGCAAATCAATCCGCGGAGTGGGTAGACCACGTTCTAAGAAGGGGGCAGTATGCTATCGTCAATGGAAACACACTCTATACATCCACTGGTACACCTGGAGTGGTCGATTTTGACGACACGGATTTCGCCCCTTGGGGTGGTCTCACTTCCTTTAATTTGAACACTACCTTTTTCGCGCCGACCGATCAGGAACTGGCATCTGGTGCTTCCATCGGGAGTTACGAGTTCGATCTTTTTTCAATATTTGTTCATGAGATTCTACATATACTTGGGGTCAGAACTGCTGATTCCTACCTTCGATATATAATGGACGACGCGTACCATGGCCCTGCCATGATGCACTACGACGGGGAACCGGTCCCGCTTAACGGCGACGGTCACCTTGGAGCTGGCGTTTTATCATTCGTCTACTCAGATTTGATCGAAGACGGTACTGAAATCATTTCGTCGGCGCTGATGGGTCCTACTATCGGCCCGGGTGAGACCAAACCTCTTACGGTATTAGATGTTGCCCTACTCGCTGATATTGGGTGGGCCGTGAATCTGCCTCCCGCACAAGCAGGTTTTATTTTTCCTGACGGGAATCCCTGGTCTACTTGGAACAGAGAGGAATTTGGCGATGCTCCTTGGTATAGTGACTGGGTGTTCTGGTACTATCCCTGGCTCGAAGCGGTTCTCTCAGGAAATATAAATCACACTCTCACTCTCGATTCCAATCTCACGACTCAGCCGCCGACGGTGACAAAGCCTTAGCTACTAAGCGTGAATGATTATGAGGCAGTCCATTCGGTTGCGGGTCCATTCGGTTGCGGGTCCATTCGATTGCGGGTGGGCAGGGTTTAATAAGAGGCGCTCAGGTGGGAACGCCGAGTTGACAACACCTCCTCGGAAGAGGGCTATACGATTTCTCAGAAGCTAGGACCTGAGCTACGACCTGAGCTTACGCTGAGGGGCGCGAACTGTACCTTTAGGTACGTAATTTGCAGGGAGATGCATGTTTTTTACGGAGGTCTAGGCATGGTACGAAAGTTGCTGTATATTGACGTATGAATGTCCAGCACAGTAGAACCATGTCTTGCCTGCGGGGCTCGCTTATTACCTTGGCGCTTTTGGGCCTTAGCTCAATTACACAGGCTCAGCCTGATTTGACCGATGCCAAGCCGTTGTCGGGGGCGCATGTCTTCGAGTCCCAGGCCCCGATGGATAGTGGGCATTTCTACCTCTTAAAGCGTCTGGAGAGCTTGCAGGATCCGGGCAAGGTCGTGGCCGCGACAGCTGGCGCACAGCCTCAGCCGCTTGGCGATATGATGGGGACTTCGCGTCTGGCCTTTTACCATTTCGAAGAAGTTCCCATGAGCTCGAATCTGGATACCGATTCGGATGGAATTTCTGACGCGACTGAACTGGCCAACCCGACCACGATGAATCCGCTCAATCCGGCTTGGAGTATTCCCAACAGCAGTGGAGCAGTCATTCTTCAGGATCGCCCCGGCTTTGAATCCCTTTCCGAGCGTGACGATGTCCCAGGCGCGATCGGGATTCGCGAAGTGAAATTTTTGATCAGCAATGTGGATACCCCGAACCCGCGTTTGTATCTCATCAACTCCACCAACTTTCCTTTTCACTATTCGTTTTACTCGGGTGCTCTAGGTGGGTCCTTGGGGGTAGGGGCCTGGAACAACGTAACCTACTTTACCAACAACCGAAAGTTTCTCGCGGGGACCTTGTTGGCGCACGATCACTACGCGCTCCCCGAAGGTGGCACCGGATTGTATACCATGGAATTTTGGCCCAGCGATCCAGTGAGTTTTCCTTTCGTGGAGATGGCCTATGAATTGATCAAGCCAACCCTGCCATTTACTGGCGCGGCCTTGGCCTATCATCCGAGCGGGGAAACCCAGCGGGTTCTCTACGACCTCGAAGCGGGGCAATACGCGGATAGCCACATTCGCAGTATTTCCAGCGAAGAGCTCTATGGCGATACGGAGTACACCGCTTTGAATCTTGGCGAAGCCTACGGGCGCTTGCGGGTCATCGGGCCGGGCGATACCGAGTCGGCTCGGGACGTGGTGATCTTTACCTCGATTCCCAACGACTTAAGTCATGTCGCGGGCGTGATCACCGCCGCCCCGCAAACCCCGCTTTCCCACATCAATCTCAAGGCACGACAAAACAACACGCCCAATGCCTACATCAAAGACGCGCATACGCGTCCGGATATCGCGGCTTTGATTGGTCAATACGTGCATTATCAGATCACGCCAGACGGCTACATTATCGAACCTGCGACGCAGGCGGAAGTGGACCTTTGGCTAGATGCGGTTCGTCCTGCGGTGGGGCTTGTTCCCTTGAGCGATTTAAGTGTTACTAGCATCCAGCCACTTTCGAGCCTCGGCCATGCGGACGCAGATTCGGTTGGATCCAAAGCGGCAAATATCGCTGAGCTGCAAAACATCTTGCCCATCGCGAATATCCCCGACGGGGTCGCGGTACCGTTTTACCTCTACGACCAGTACATGACCTTGAACGGGTTTTACGCGGAGGCGACGGCCATGATGGCGGACATAAATTTTCAGAATGACGCGGACACCCGTAAAGTGATGCTGAAGGCTCTCCGCAACCGGATCAAAGACGATGGCGTCATGCCGACCTGGATGATGGATCAGCTGCAAGTCATGTACGATTCTTTTCCTGCTGGAACCACCCTGCGCTGTCGGAGCAGCACCAACAACGAAGACCTTCCCGGCTTTAATGGCGCGGGGCTCTACAACTCCTACACGCATCATTTAGATGAGGGGCATATCATGAAGTCGATGAAGCAGGTTTGGTCGAGCCTCTGGACCTACCGCGCTTATGAGGAGCGCGAGTTTTATCGCATCGACCACCTCCTGGTTTACATGGGCGTTTTGGTGCACCCGAATTTTTCCGACGAACAAGCCAATGGGGTAGGGGTAACCCGCAATCCCTTTAGCCCGGTGTGGAAAGGTTACTACATCAACTCACAAGTAGGGGAAGATCTCGTGACGAATCCAGAGGCGAATTCGGTGCCGGATGAACTCTTGATCTCGCGGCTGCCACCGGTGCTTGATTATGAAATTCAATACGTTCGTTTTAGCAATCAAGTGCCAGCGGGGCAGCATGTCTTGACCGACGCGCAGGTCATCCAGCTCGCGGGTTGGATGCAGTTGATTCAGGATCATTTCGAGACGATTTACAATCCGGCCGACCCAGCTGAATTTGCCATGGAGATCGAATTCAAGGTCACCGAGGCGGGGCTCCTGAATATTAAGCAGGCGCGTCCTTGGGTAAATTAGGTGGCTTGCTTAGATGCTGGAAATGTTCGCCTGAAAGGCGAAAACAGCGTAGCGATGGGCACCGCCCATCGATTGGTTTGGGAGGCGGCGCCACGTCTGAAAGACGTGCACAAAGTGTGGCATTTTTTTCTTTAAATGCCGGAGTGCCTACGCACCTTCGGAGCTTTGTGCTTTGGCCGATTTCGCAACCCCGAGGCAAGCCTCGGGGCTAAGTGCCGGCGCTCCTTCGGAGCTATGCACAGCGTAAAAACCAACGATTGAGGGTGCTACTTAAGCTGCTGCAATATTTATTACACAGTCTCTAAAGCCCCCGCCTATATTTAAACCGTCGGTTCCCGACGAGCGTCCGTCATTCCTGTTATGTAATTAAACAGTGGGGCTCCTCCCGCGCCCATGGCTACCGAGTACCGCACCTCGCGGTTCACACCGGCCAAAAGCAGCTTATTGAAATTTCTGAGCTAGGGTAAGGCGATGAATTCGCCGGCAAAGGCGTCACCTAGGTTTCCGGTGATTTTACGATTCTTAACGCTGAGGCGTTGCGTCACAGGTTTGTCGATGACGATGTAATCAGCCCAGCCGTTTTTAAGATGTTTTTTGAGCACGGGTTCGATGCCGATCAGTTCTGCCACCTTCATGTTGCGCTGCGTAAATGTTGCATTCGCGAACAGCTCTTCAGGCAAGGTGATAAAGCTAATGAGCATGTCGGCCTTTGGATGCTTCGCCAGCAAGTCTACAAGTTGGTTGGGCGAAAAGGTCTCGTAATACTTGCCTTGTCCCTGCGCCCCCGCTTGGGCCAAGCTAGTAAAGTGAATGGGGAAGGCGTCTCCAATCGCTTTGCTTAGCCCCGCTTCGTGGTCCTTCAGCGCGTTGGTCAAATTGCTGTCGAGGACGCAAATGGCCTCGGTGGCTCCGAGCTGTTTAAGCGCGTCACCCGCGACTTCGGCTCGCACCCGTTCGCGGTCAACAAACATCGCGACATGGTTTTTTGCCTGCCGATCCGCTTTGGTGAAGTTTAGAAAGATAAAGGCAATGGCCGCAAGAATGGCCAAGATGCTGAGCACGGTCGCCCCAGCTTGGGCGGCTTGAGAATCAGGATTGTTCTTTGCGTAATAGACCGCGCCGATGGCAAGCAGGCCAACAAGAAGGAGAAGGGAAAGCATAATAAAGTGGTTTCGTTAAAACATGTTGGCAGCGCCGTACTGGCTCGAGGTCGGGACATAGTCGCCCAAGTCTTCTTGGTAGGAGTAAAACTCTCGCGTACCCCAGCCCCAGCTGTGAATCTGAATCATGTCTTTAAAGTCGACCCATTCCACGTGGCCATCCCAAAAGCCAACATTGCTTCCAGCAGGCCAAGCCGCAGTATCCCGATGCACCGGCATGCCACCATAAGCCTCAGGGCGGCCACCACCCCACACACCGGAGATTTTTCCGATCGAGTCGGCGGTCATGGCCCAGCCACCGTCAGCCGTAGAGGCTTTCACTGGGCTCCTTGAATCAACCGTTCCCAAAGGCGTCTTCCAGGTGGAGATGCCACCAAAATATTGATAGCCAATCACCCATTGAGAATACGGTGCTTCATAGTTTGTTTCAAATTTTCGTGAAGGACAGTTCCATACCGATGAGGCGGTAAAGCCAGTAGGATGAGCCGAATTTTCATTAAACAGGCCGTAGTCGGCCCATTTTCCTGCTGCCGTGCCATTTAAGGCTTTGGGAATCCAGTTACCGCCATCAAAACGTGCCTTGATGATTTCTTGGTTGTTATCAACCGAATAGGTGGCTGCACAGGTGACAATCGACCGTTGGTTCGCTTTGCAGGCCGCGCGTAATCCGGACTCACGCATCTTACCAACAGAGGGAGCGACGAGAGATGCTAGGATAAGGACGATGGCAATCACCAAAAGCATTTCAATCATCGAAAACCCTTGCCGACTAGCGTCTTGTTTCATGAACTTTTTACGCGTGGCTTCGTAAGGCGAAGCAATTCCTTTTGATGCGAATATCATTTGTTTCATATGCAACCTAACTTGTTATGGAAATGAAAAAGAAGCTCTAACCTACCATCTTTACCCACTTGAATCACAACTTTTGTGAATTTACTTAGTGAAAAGTTTAGGGTGGACTCAGGCGCGGATTCTTTGAAGCATCCCGCTTTAGTAAAACCACGATTCACCATGGCAGACTCCAGCTTAGATCCTTCCCGATACATCATTGGTATCGACCTCGGCACCACCAATTCGGCGGTTACCTTCGTAGATACCACGCAAAAACCCTATAAAATTGAGCTATTTCAGGTTCGGCAATGGGTGGATGCGCAATCGGTCGAGGCTCGGGATACCTTGCCCTCCTTTCATTATCAGCCGGTTGAAGGGGAGATGCCTCAGGGCGATCGCCCCTGGGATCCGGAGGGAAATCAAACGCATTGCGTGGGAATCTACGCCCGCGAACAGGGTTCGGTGGTGCCCGGCCGCTTTGTTTCCTCTGCTAAATCATGGCTGAGTCAATCGCGGGTAGATCGCACTGCCGCCATTTTGCCGTGGCACGGATCGACGGAAATTCGCAAAAGTTCGCCGGTTGAAATTACCGCCCGGTACCTCGCGCACATTCGGAATTGCTGGAACCATCAGCATCCGAAACAGCGCATGGAAGATCAGGATGTCATGGTCACGGTTCCGGCTTCCTTTGACGAGGTGGCGCGGGAGCTTACCATCGAGGCAGCCCACCAATGCGGCCTCACCCGACTTGTCTTGCTTGAGGAACCGCAGGCCGCTTTCTACGCGTGGATCGAGCAACAGCCCGACGAAGCAGCCCTGCTCCAGCCGGGGCACATGGTCCTCGTGGTCGATGTGGGTGGCGGTACGACCGATCTCAGCATGATCGAAGTGAAAGAAGACGGAGGCTTTCAGCGTCGCGCCGTCGGTGAGCACCTCATCTTAGGCGGAGACAATCTGGATTACGCGCTGGCACTACTTTGCGAGTCGAAGCTCAGCGCGCAGTTGAGCAGTCATCAATGGAATGTGTTGCTGCGCAAAGCGCGTGCCGCCAAAGAGCGCTTGCTCGGTGATAACCCGCCGGAAGAACTCACGGTGTCTGTGCCGGGGGTTGGCTCTCGTCTGATCGGTGGATCGGTTAACATGAGTATCACCCGCGAAGAAGTACAGGGCATGTTTTTGAACAACTACCTGCCGGAAGTGGGTCTCTACGACATGGTGGCGGAAGCCGAGCCAGCCCCTGCGGATGCGGGTTTGGTCTACGCATCCGATAACGCGGTCAGTCGCTACATCGCTCGCTTCCTTCGGGTGCACGCCGCCGGTGAAGCAGACGCGGTTCTATTTAATGGTGGCTTTTTCGAAGCAGAAATTTTTCGCAAGCAAGTGATCGCGCAACTGACCCAGTGGCTTGGCAAGCCGCCGATTCAATTGTCGAACCCTCGGTTGGATCTTGCGGTCGCGGTGGGGGCTTCCAAATATGGCATGACCCGTCGTGGAGAAGGGGAGTCCATCGAGGCCGGGTTGGCCCGGACCTATTATATCGGGGTCGCCACCCCCGAAGGTCGTCGTGCCATGTGCATTGCCCCGGCGGGCTTATCCGAGGGCGAGACGGTCAACATCGATAAGACCTTTGACCTCTACATCAAGCAACCGGTGGAGTTTCCAATCTTTGTCTCCAGCTTACGCACCATCGATGCACCCGGAGACCTTCTGGAAATGAACCCACAAGAGCTCACCGCCTTGCCACCGATCCGGACGGTTCTGACCGCCGGGAAAAAAGCCAAGGTGCAGCAGATTAAAGTGCAGCTCAAAGTCGGGCTTACCCCCATCGGTACCTTGGACGTAAATTGCGTTGAGCTAGAAGGCGAACGTAAATGGCGCCTGCCTTTCGATGTGCGTTCTACGGTTCAGACCGATCTCGAGGTTCACACCGGCGAGGCGGAGCAGGCTGGTTTGGTTGACGAAAATTTAATTGCCCAGGTAACCACCGCGGTCCAGGCGGGCTTCGGTCCACAGGCTTCGCTCGATCCAGAACGCCTGCTCAAACATCTCGAAGCGGAGCTCGATATGCCGCGTCATGAATGGCCGCCATCTCTGTTACGCCCCGCCTTTGAAGAACTCATGCGCTTGGACAAGGCCCGAGGGAAAGGCCCCGTGGTCGAGGCCCGCTGGCTCAACATTCTTGGCTTCTCGCTTCGCCCTGGAAAAGGCTACAGCGCGGATGACTGGCGGGTCGATCGGGCTTGGCGCTTCTTCCGCAATCACGTGCAACATCCGAAAAACGCGATGTGCTGCGCCGAGTGGTGGATCTTTTGGCGTCGCATCGCGGCCGGACTTTCTGCCGGGCGCCAAGCCGATATTGCCGGTCCGCTGGTTGCTTCCTTGCGATCGAAATCGAAGGGGGCCAAAGGCAAAGTTCAGTTGCACGGCCATGAACGAGTCGAAGCCTGGCGTTTGCTTTCCTCTCTCGAATGGCTCGACGCCTCGACCAAGATTTGGTTGGGCGAGTACGCGCTCAAGTTGATCGAAAAAGAAGGTTTCCGAGCCGAGAAGGGCGCTGCAATTTGGGCCATTGGCCGCCTCGGAGCTCGGGTGCCTGCCTATGCAGCTGCGAATCAAGTCGTCCCCACCGAGATTGCCGAAGAATGGCTGAAGCGCATCATGCAGCTCACGGCGAGCCCGCAGGCGACTGCAAATGAAGCAGGCGAGGAAGGCGAAGGGAATGCTTCGTCCACGCCGGTTCGCGTCAGCGATAGTACTTCCTTTGCGGTGATGCAGCTCGCGCGTAAAACCGACGACCGCTTCCGCGACATCAGCGATCTCCTGCGCTCTGAGGTGATCAATTGGATGATGGAGCACCGCGCCAAAGATCGCTATGTTTTGCTGGTGCAAAAACGCGGCACCCTCGACCGCGAAGAACAAGCCGAGCTCCTCGGCGACCAATTACCCGTTGGCCTGTCGCTGTTTTAACCATTCACCTGCTTGGGGCAGGGCTTTCCTAACCCGTTTAAAGAGAGCTGTTTGGCTCTCTTTTTTTATACCGCCAGGGATGTTTCTCCGCGAGTTCTAAGCTGCGTTTTTGAAGAGCCGACTGATTAGTTTCAGAAACTTACTTGTCACATTACGAATATTACGTATCATGTGAAGTGCACCAAATGAGTAAGTAGTTAGATATATGAAGCCTATTCCCCTATTTTTTCTTTTTTCACTCTCTGTTTCCACGTTATTCGCCCAGAAAGTGCCCGGAGTAGGCGGTAATGTGGCATTCGGTGGGGGGCCAATTCAGGTGGGCCCAGATTTGGTTCTCGGAGGTCCAAAGGGTGGCTTTGATCCGGTCATTCCTCCGGTCATTCCTCCGGTAGTAGCACCCAATTTTCAAACGGATGCAAACGGCAATGGCTTGAGCGACGTGTGGGAGTCTTTCTACTGTGCTCGTGGCGCTGCCGATACGGATTCCGATGGAGCAAGTAATCTTGATGAAGCCTATGAGTTAACTGATCCGAATGACGCAAATTCGGTTTTTGATCCGGTATTTTCGACCCTTTCGGGCCAAAGTGTCGTCACCTGGAAGACGCAAGATGGCCTTCGCTATTCCTTAAAGCCGAACACCTTAACCCTCTCGGGTTCCATCTTGAATGGAACGGGAGAAGAGGTATCGGCCGTGATCAATTATTCTGCGGGAAAAATTTCACGCTACTTGGGGGCGCTCAAGCGGGATGTTTCTTATGCTGGGCAGAGCGTTGGTGATCATACTGCGAGAATTGAAGTCGATCCTGCCGCCTCCCAGGGGCACACCGGCCTGGTTACTGGCTTTCTTCGTGTTCCTGAAAGTGGAACATATGAGGTTGGGCAATTTGGCGCGGCAACGTTTTCTCTAGTTCTTCCTCCGTCACCCTTTGAAGATGGTGCTGCGGGTGACCCCAATGTCACCCTTTCTCTCCCAGGCCAGCTATCTCCGATTAATATCGGAAGTGGAGGCTTCAATTTTTCAGACGTTCGTGGTGGCCTTACGCCGGTTCTGGAAAACATAATCTGGACGCACGAAACGGTTGCCGGTGCGGTTAAGGTGACGAAGCCTGTTTATCTTACGGCGAATACATGGTATTCTTTCGATTGGTCCTATGATTCTACCGCAAGCGTGCCCGAGGTTGACATCATTCATCAGGCCAGTGGCCAAGTCTTGGCTGGGCATAATTTTTCCTGTATTCCGGCTTATCTGTCCGGAGCCTTTTCCCCAGCGTGGTCCTCCGTCACAGTTCAAACCCAACTACCGGACACCGATAACGACTCATTACTCGATTGGGAAGAGCTTCAGCTTGGTTTGGATCCGTACCTAAGCCAAACTGTTACGGGCATTGAGGATGCAGACTCGATTTCTTCGATCTATGAGGCCCAGCATTTTTATGGTCCATTTATGCCCTATCAATCGGCTGAAACCGAGGCCTACGGATATGTCTCCCTGAAGTTGGCTTGGGACTATCAAAGCGCGTTGGTGAACGCATACTTTTATAACCTAACCTCGCCTCAAGACAATGCCGCGACCATGGTTGCAATTGGTACGCCGGATAGCGGTTTGCCTCCCGAATCGGAAATGGGTTCACTTGGGTATGGATTGATCGAGGATTATGTCTGGGAATTTCCTGCCTCTGGTTGCCCGTTTTCGGCAGGAATCCAACTCGGAATGGTCGGGTTAAAAATTGGTACGGTGAATTACTTGAATGGTGAAATTATCGCCATGCTCTCGAGTGTTCAGGGCAGTCCGACCTTTACGCCTCCTTCGGCTATTTCCTATGCCTGCGCTGAGTGTAGCACGTTCCCATCTGTATCGAACGCGGTGCGCTTTTTGAATCAAGCAACCTTCGGGGCGACATCAAACTCGACGGCAGAACTTGTATCGCACTCTGGCGGCATTGAAGGCTGGATTGCAGACCAAATGAACCCTTCGATTACCCCTCCCGCACAACATTACACGTTTACCCACGCCATGGATTCGACCTGGTTTGATTTGGCGAACGAAACCTATGGCACCGCTCCAAGCGCCAATGAGCCACCTCAGTTTCGTAGCCTGGACGCTTCTTTTTGGACGCATTCAGTCTTTGGTAAAGATCAGCTCCGTCAGCGCATGGCCTTCGCGTTAAGCCAAATTTTTGTCGTCTCGCTTGAAAACGGAATCGTCCGTGCGCGGAACCACGGCATGGCTGCCTATCAAGATGTGTTGAGTGAGCACGCCTTTGGAAACTTCCGCGATCTTCTTAAAGAAGTAGCCATCCACCCCATCATGGGTACCTATTTGAGTATGCTCCGTAATAGCAAGGGCAATGGTACGACCCAGCCGGATGAGAACTTCGCGCGTGAAATTATGCAGCTCTTTACCATCGGATTGGTCGAGCTTCATCCGGATGGAACCCTTAAGTTGGACGCAGACTACGAGCCTCAACCCACCTATGATATCAACGACATCAAAGAGCTCGCTCGGGTTTTCACCGGGTGGAGCTACTCGCGAAATAGCGATGGGTACATCAACTACAATTTCAATTACGGTGGCGGCCCAAAATATTTTGAAGGGGCTTGGATCGAGCCTATGGCCATGTTCCCTGATAGCCATGATACCGAAGCCAAGTCGGTATTAAGTCCAAGCCCAAATTTTCCTGCGAATCAGAGCGGTGAGGAAGACATGGATCAGGCGATCGATCTTCTTTTTAATCATCCGAATACGGCTCCGTTTATTGCCACTCGGTTGATCCAGCGTTTTGTTACCAGTAATCCTTCCGCTGGGTATGTGTACCGAGTTGCTTCTGCATTTGAAAACAACGGGGCAGGTGAGCGTGGTGATTTGGCCGCAGTTCTCCGTGCCATCCTACTCGACCCGGAAGCGCGTGATCCGCAAATTGCAGCCCGCACTGATTTTGGTAAGTTGCGCGAGCCACTAATTCAAGCGGTTCACTTGTACCGGATGATCCCTCCCTACGACCCAAATGAGCCGATCTCCTACCTGAATCTTGGGGTGCAAAATGCTGGGTTGCCTCAGCTCGCTTATCCGGTGGCCAATTTGGAAAGCCATGCTGAAATTCTTGCCATGGGCAATCTTCGTTATCGGGTTTTACTTGGTCAAAGCCCCTTTAGCCCTCCCTCTGTCTTCAATTGGTTCACCCCCGATTATGCACCCGCTGGTCGTATCGCTCTCGCGCAAAAGGTTGCCCCAGAATTCCAAATTCACACCCAGAATCAAATGATCTGGATTTTCAATCACAAGCGCAGCGTTGCAGGAGAGGCCCTTCAACCATGCATTGAGTTGCCAACCGTCTCTGGAGATACAAGTTTTATCATGAGGGTAGGACCTTTTCAGGATTTGATCGACCAACAAGGTGATGAAGCTTTGATTGATCATCTCGATACCTATCTCCTCAATGGTCGTTTGAACCAGGCGACGAAAGTCGAATTGCTGAATCGGCTCACGCCGGAATCCTATTCACCCAATCGGCGCAAGGCCTATATGCATGCCATTATGGGATGCCCAAGCTTTGCCATTCAGAAATAACCAGCGCCCGGTTCAAGGCCTATCTGATTAAGGAAATTTTATTATGAAACGTTTTTCTACGAACCCAACTCGTCGTGATTTCATTGGTCGTATGCTTGGAGGCCTCGGTGCCGCTGGCATGGGAGGTACCATGGCGCAAATGTCCTTGATGAATCAGGTCTACGCCTCCACGCCTGCCTGTAGCGACGATGGCTACAAAGCCTTGGTATGCATCTTTCTCAATGGTGGAAATGACGCCAACAATATGATTGTTCCGCTGGAAGTTAGCGCGGGTGGTGCGGCTTCTACTGGTGCCGGTAGCTCTTACGCCGCATATCAAAACTCGCGCGGAATTTTAGCTCTCCCTGCCAGTGAACTTTTGCCGATTACTGACAAAGTTTCAAACGCGGCGGGCGGTTATGATGATTCGAATGAGTGGGCCTTTCACCGGGCTCTCGGGGATCAATTTATCACCGAAGAAGGTGTCGCTTCAGGAAAGAGTATTCATTCCTTGTTTCAAGATGGTCGTGCGGCGGTAGTCGCCAATGTTGGAACCTTGGTGGGCCCCACTACTCAGAGTCAGTTTCTTTCCAACGGAGTGGAAGTTCCTCCTCAACTATTTTCCCATTCGGACCAATCTGCGCAGTGGCAGTCCTCTCTCTGTGACCAACCTTTCCGCACCGGTTGGGGTGGGCGAATTGCCGACATGTTAAATGACTGCGCGGGTACTCCAAACGTGTCGATGGCCATGTCCATGAGCGGTTTCGGTAAGTTACTCATCGGTGAAAATCCTTCCGTCGGACAATACGTTGCAAACAGAGGAAAGATTGCAGCTTTTATTGGTAACGAACAATCGCTCACTTCCACCGGGGCATATACAGACAACTTGGCTGGTATTATGCGTCGTGGGTTTGATATTGAATACGAGCGTCCGCATGCAGGTATTTTAGGCGAGAGCTACCGAGATCTTTTTAATCAAACCCTAAGTAAAACTGAATTTCTTGGAGGTGTGATTGCTGGTGAAACAAATATAAACCTGTTCCCTAACTCAAGTCTCGGTAACCAGCTCAGCCTCGTGGCAAAATTGATTTCCAAACGCGAAACCATCGGCCAAAAGCGTCAGATTTTCTTCTGCAGTCTCGGTAGTTGGGATACGCATTCCAAGCACCTCGAGTCTCATGCCGCTCTCTTGAGCGAACTCAGCCAGGCGGTAGGCGTTTTCTACAAGGAGCTTGAAGCCTTAAATGTCGAAGACGATGTTGTTTCTTTCACCACCTCTGATTTCGGCCGAACCTACACCCCGAATGGCGATGACGCGGTGCTTTCTGGTTCGGATCATGGTTGGGGCAGCCACGCCCTCGTGGTCGGTGGGGCCCTGAATGGCCGTCAAATTTTTGGTGCTATGCCGAATCTTACCCCAGGTGGTCCTGATGATACCAGCAACGATGCCTCCACCTCACGCGGTCGTTGGATTCCGACTACATCGGTAGATGAATATGCGGCCAAGCTAGCGTCTTGGTATGGACTCAGCTCCGAGGAATTGAACACGGTTTTTCCCAACTTGAATCGCTTCTCGAGCACCAATCTAAATTTTCTTTAATCCTTCAACCGTCGGGTGAGTGTGACGAAATTTCGCTGGGTCCTATATGGCCTGATTTTGATTGGGGTGATCCTCGCCTTTGCTCCGAATCCATTTTCGACGGTTCCTCGGGAAGAGTTTGGTTCGACTCAAGAAGACGGGGCGCTAAGGTCTACGCCTTCGGCTCCTGCTCCACGAAATGCCAACGGCGACCTTCCTCCTTCCGGTCTGTCCTCGATGCCTAGCGGTGACACTCAGGATACTAGGCGCACAGCCCCGAATTCAGCAGGCAAAGTTCAGGTGTTGCCAAGAAATGACCACGCTACAGATCCAGCTCAGGTTGTAACGGGTACAGCTCAGATTCCACAAACGACCCGCGTGAGAGCTCCTGCTCAAGTGGTTCGGAAACGTCCTCCTCCCGATCTCACCCCAAATGCGACAACACCTCCTGTGACGGGATCCAAGCCAGGTACATTTGCGATGTCTGGTAAATCCGAGATTTTTGTCGGGACCAAGCAGCTGATCCGGACCCCAAACGTGAAGCCTCGGGGGAGAACCGTCGCAGCCTCAGAGCAACGCATTGCGGTGCAAAACAGCCTCTATGAATTCCAGCGGAAGAACCGTTTTTTCCCTGCCGGAGAAAATGCAGAGATCGTAAAGCAGCTCCTCGCTAAAGATCCCTCCGCTACGATGATCGAGCAGTTGGGCGGGATGCTGAACGACAAGCAAGAACTCGTCGATGTTTGGGGCAAACCTTACTTCATTCACACCGATATTAATAATCGCCTCGAGGTCCGTTCCTCCGGCCCAGACGGCCTGCTCTTCTCCGACGACGATTTGTACGAGTAGCATCGAGCTCGCAGGAAACGAATTACACGCAATGCAGGGGAGTCTGGAATAAACGGCGCCGAGAAATATTATTGGGATTGAATAGCGGAACGGAACCCTTTCAGGGTTCTGATGGTTCGTCGCCCATCAACCTGGGTAGCTGCACAACCCCAGGCTAGGGTACGGAATCCCTTCGGGATTCGCAGAGGTTAAGGAGATAAATTGAGCGGCGGCTTCCAACCTCGACGCAGATCATTTGAATCGTCGTAAAGCCGACCCCTTCGCACAGAGGCGGGACGCCTTTGCCATTGAGTGGCAGACGTTAAAACATTCCCGCCATTGAGTGGCAGACAATAAAACATTCCTGCCATTGAGTGGCAGACATTAAATCATTCCCGCCATTGAGTGGCAGACGTTTAATCCCTGCCATGTAGTGTTCTGGAACCCAGCTTGCTTCTTACACCAAAATGTCTTTGACGATATGCCCGTGCACATCCGTGAGGCGGAACTGACGCCCTTGGAATTTGTAGATCAGTTTTTCATGATCAATGCCCAGTAGGTGCAGCATCGTTGCATGTAAGTCGTGCACGTGAACTTTGTCTTCCACCGCGCTGTAACCAAACTCGTCCGTCGCGCCATAGGACATGCCGCCCTTCACGCCACCGCCAGCCATCCAAAGCGAGAAGCCGGCAATGTGGTGATCGCGTCCGCTTCCTTGCGCCATTGGCGTCCGGCCAAATTCGCCGCCCCAAACCACCAAGGTGTCTTCCAGCATACCGCGCTGCTTCAAATCTTTGATCAGAGCCGCGGTTCCTTGGTCGACCAGTTTCCCCGTGTTCGCGACCCCGGCTTTAACCCCGCCATGGTGATCCCAACCCCGATGGTAGAGCTGAATAAAACGTACCCCGCGCTCGGCTAGGCGGCGCGCCAAGAGGCAGTTCGATCCGAAAGATCCATCGCCCCCTTCGGTGCCGTACATCTCCATGATGTGTTTGGGTTCGTCGCTAAAGTCCATGAGCTCCGGCACGCTCGATTGCATGTTGTAGGCCATCTCGTACTGGCTGATTCGAGTCGCAATTTCAGGATCATCCACCGCTTCATCCGTGATTTGATTCAGCCCTTTGATGGTATCGATCAAGCGGCGCTGCGCCCCCATGTCCACTCCGTTCGGGTTGCGTACGTACATCACTGGATCGCCGACCGACATAAATTTCACGCCCTGATATTTCCCGGGGAGAAAGCCGTTGCTCCACTGGCGGGCCGCGATGGGTTGGCTTTGTCCGCCTCCTTCAGAAGTAAGGACGATGAAGCCGGGTAGGTTGTCGGAGTCGCTGCCCAAGCCATAGTTGAGCCAGGAGCCCATGCTCGGGCGGCCAGGAATAATCGATCCCGTGTTCATAAATAAGTGTGCCGGATCGTGATTGATTTGCTCGGTCATCATCGAGTTGATGACGCAGATCTCATCCGCAATGCCTTGGATATGTGGCATGACATCCGAGAGCATGAGTCCCGATTTTCCGCAGCGTTTAAAGTCGTGCTGTGGCCCCATGATCTTTAGCTTGTCGCGCTGACCTTGAAGCTGCGCGATCTGCTTTCCTTCCGTCACCGACTTCGGCATCGGCTTGCCGTCGAGCTCACGAAGCTTGGGTTTGTAATCCAAGGTTTCGAGATGAGACGGGCCACCGGCCATGCAGAGGTGGATCACGCGCTTGCATTTGGGCGCGAGGTGGGTGGGCAGGGCGGCATTGCCATCAAAGTTTTCACCGAGCAGGCCAGGCGTGAGGAGGCTACCAAGGGCAAGGCTACCGAGGCCGGTGCTTGCGCGGCCGAGAAAATGACGTCGAGTTTGTTGCTGAAGATTCATAGAGGGCTCCGAGGCGAAAGAGATAAGAGAAAGAGGTCTGAAAAAAAAAAGGGGGGTTAGTAGCGAACGATGCTTTCCTGCATGTTGAACAGGGCGCGGGCCACACTGGTCCAGGCCGCGAGCGCTTCTGCATTTGCGTCTTCTGGCGCTTGGCTGTTGCCGATCGCGATGAGGGCTTTGGCGGATTCCGGATTCGCTTTAAAGCGTTTCGTTTCCTCGCTGTGTAGTGCACTGAGAAGTTCGACTTCCTTTGCTTTCGCGTCACGCGACAAGCTCTGTTGAATGGCCCAGTTGATTTGGTTCTCAAGCGTGTCGCCGCCTTCTTGCAGGGCACGCGCGGCAAATACTCGCGCCGCTTCCGTGAAGCTCGGGTCGTTCAGGAGTACCAAAGATTGCTGCGGGGTGTTGCTGATCGGACGGTCTGCACTGCACTCTTCACGCGACGGCGCATCAAAGGCCATCATGGCGGGGTGCAGGTAGCTGCGTTGCCAATGGGTGTAGATACCACGTCGCCATTGGTTCTTGTCCATGTCCGCTTCGTATTTACGACGTGGGAAATTTAGCTCGCGATAGTAGCCTTCGGGCTGATACGGCTTGGCGCTTTCACCCCCAATCTCATCGACCAATAGGCCGCTCACCGCCAGGACGTTGTCGCGAATCAATTCCGCATCGAGACGGATCGCGCTCTGGCGGGCATGAAAGCGATTGTAGGGATCTTTGAAGTCTAGGTCCGCATTGCGGCGACTACTCTGTTGATAGGTTTTTGAGGTCAGCATGGTGACAACGAGGCGTTTAACATCCCAGCCTGACTCCATGAAATCGACCGCGAGCCAGTCGAGAAGGTCCTGATGTTCCGGCGCTTCGCCCTGCGATCCGAGATCGTCGAGGACCCGAGAAATCCCGGTGCCGAAATACATTTTCCATAAACGGTTGACGAAGACCCGAGCGGTTAATGGATTCGTTTTATCCATGAGCCAGTCCGCAAGATCCAAGCGGGTCAGGTCTTTTTTCGTGGGCTGATTCATAAAGTGCGGCACGCCCGGAGGAACAATTTCGCCCGTCTCATCCATCCAGTCGCCTCGGTTCAGAACCCGTACTGGGCGCGGTGTCTTCGCGCGCTTGGTGATTAAGGTGACCGGCACGGACTCATCAAAGGCCTTGCGAGCCGCTTCGACCTGTTGCTTCTTATCCGCGATATCTCTGAAGTGGCTGTGATGGGCGCGGGTGTAGTCAGCGACTCGCTTCTCCTGGTCTGCATTGCGCTTGTCTGCGGGAAGGTTTACCGCGGTAACCAATTCCGCCGGAAGCACTTTTTTATCCAATCCGGGGGTAGAGGTTTGGGTGAAGGAGATTCGGAAGTGCCCGATGTTGTGATGGTCGAGTGCCTGGTGCCGGATCTCGACATGTACCGGGGTTTTGTTGGTCACCTGAAGCGCTTTGGTGAGAATGAAGACGGCTGCCTGTGGGTCGCCTTGATTGTGCCCGTCGATGGCCCAGCCTTTGTCGGTGGTTTCGTTGAGCGCGTTTTTCAGCGGCCAGCCCTTTTGTTCGATCGTGGCCTGACCTTCTTTAATTTGTACCAGCTTGTCGCCTTGTTTTATTTCAAAGGCGGACATGACAATGTTGCCGTTGCCGCGCCCGAAGCGACCTTTCGCTAGACTCTTGTGAGGGAAGACCTCGAGGCGAACCCCGGTGTAGTTTCCATGCGGCAGCTCAAAGCTCTGAGTGAAATTTTCTTTTTTTGGCTTGGGGCCGCTTGCGAGATAAAAGCCAGTCTCCAGGCGCTTGAGCTCCGTCCCGTGCTTCGCCACGGTTTTTGTTGGTTCGGTGGCGAGCCAGGTTGCGGATTCCGGTGCGGCAAGTTCAGCTTTAATCTGTGTCACCATCTCGGAGGTCTGTGCCTCGGTTGGATCCTTTTTATACTCGGTAGCGAGCGCCCCGATTTCTGCCGAAAATTCTGCCAGCTTCTTTTTATTTTCTTCGCTGTGAACCCGAAGGCTGGGTCCCCAGATTCCCGTGTTGTGGGCGCCGCTATACAAACCGCGTTCTTCGATGTCGGCAAAGAAGGCCGCCATCTGATAAAAATCTTTTTGGCTGAAGGGGTCGAATTTATGGTCGTGGCATTCGGAGCAACCCACGGTTGAACCCATCCACGCGGTCGAGGTCGTGCGCACGCGGTCCCCCGCGTACCGAATCCGATACTCCTTGTCCTGCACCCCGCCCTCGGCAGTCATTTTGTTGATGCGATTATAGCCGGTCGCGATCAACTGCTGATCCGTCGGGTTTTCCAGAAGGTCTCCTGCGAGCTGCTCGCGGGTAAACTGATCGAAGCGCATGTTTTGGTTGAAGGCATCGATGACGTAATCGCGATAGGGGAAGACCGACATGTTTTGGTCGCCGTGATAGCCCACCGTGTCCGCGTAGCGAACCAAATCGAGCCAGTGAATCGCCATGCGTTCGCCGTAATGCTCCGACTGTAACAGCTCTCCCACGCTCTGCTTCAGCTGTTTTGGATCGAAGTTTTTCACAAACTCAGGACTGGGAGGAAGCCCGGTAATATCGAAGTGTATCCGACGGGCCAAGGTATGGCGCGGTGCCTCAGGAGCGGGCTCAAGTTCTTCCTTCTTCAGCCTGGCTTGGATAAAATAGTCGATCGGATGCGTGTCGGCTGGAACCTCGGCTTTTACCGGCGGAATGTAGGCCCAATGCGGTTCGTATTTCGCGCCTTCGCTGATCCACTGCTCGATGGTGGCAATCTCTTTCGCGGTCAGGGTTTTGTGCGAATTCGGCGGCGGCATGATGTCGTCCGGATCCGTCGCTTTCATGCGGTTTAGAATTTCGCTTTCTTCCGGTTTCCCGGGCACCAGCACCTCGGCTTCGATGGCTGCTTCGCGAAGATCGAGCCGCATATCCGCTTCGCGGGTATTCTTATCGAAGCCGTGGCATTGGAAGCAGTTTTCAGATAAAATCGGGCGAACGTCTCGATTGAATCCGACCTCGGCCTGCGCGGTTCCGAGAGCGATAAAACTAAGTGAAAAGCGGAGGAGCATGCCGAATGGACCCAGAATAGGTTTCAGGCTTTTGGTACTCTGGCTTTTGGATCGCTTAAAAGGAGGCATGTGCATGCTGTGGGTCATTGGTTTTTAGGGCCTTTTGGGAAATGTCCGGTCATAACTGGCTGTTGTAAAAGGGCGTCGTTCTTAACAGAAAGAAGGTAGGTCGACAGTTCTAAGTAAAAATTGGCAAACTGATCTGTACCACGTCTATATGGATACGATGCGTTCAAGCTCGCTCTTGTCTTGATCTTCAATTCTTTTGGCGACAACAATCTATCATCAGTCAATATTTGCCAAAAACCTGTCTTTTTTACAACCGTAGCCCCATGAGGCGTTTCCTCTTTGGGGTTGGACTCTTTTTTTGGCTTTTTATGCCCTGCTTTGCGGTCAAACCGCAGTTTTTTATCCGCCTGGAAGTGGATCAGCTTCCCACCGGTCTTGAACTTCGTATCTTCAGCTCCATGGAGCTTTTGGATCGCTTCGTGGCATCTGATCGGCCTCGGCCTGAATTTGCGGAAGCGGCCGAACTCGTCGATCTCGAAGAACGCAGCCTCGCGCTTATCCGCGACCGGGTGGTCTTCAGCCTAAACGGCCAGACGGTCGCGCCTCGCTTCATCGAGCGCCGCACCGAGGTGGCGGAAGATACCGGTGCGGAAGAAGGCCTCACCTTTATGCAAGGCGGATTTCATATCCTTCGATTCGCCTATTCTTGTCCTGAGGATGCCGCGCTGGAGTCGGTGGAGATTCAATGGCCGCTGTTTGTCGCCGACGTGGTCGAGTCGGCTGAGGATCTCATCAGCACCCAGCGATATAAAGAGGAGGTCGTGGCGCACATCCGTACCACCGATGAGCCATACGCTGGCGGTCTAACCGGAGGCAAATCCATCGTGACAAATCACCAAGCCACAGCTCGGTTGCACGTCTTTCAAAAAAGCGATCCTGTCTATACTTGGTCGCGGCGAGCCGCGCTCGAGACCACGCTTGGATCTCAGCTCATCGTCACCGATCCGCCCTTGCGCAAGCCGCTTGGCTTCGCAGCTCTTCTGGGTGTCTTCGGCTTTGCTCTTCTGTATCGTGCCCGCCGTTACCGCTATGCCTTGATGCTCTTGCCGCTTGTCATCGCCTGTGCCATCTACGCGTGGAGCGCCAAGCCTCGCATCCCCAGTGCGCAGCGCACCGAGACCATGAGCGCGTTGCTCGAAACCATTTACCATGCCTTCGATCATGAAGACGAACGCGATGTTCTCGCGCAGCTCAGTCGTTGTATTCACGGCCCGATGCTTCAGAAGGTGTATCAAGAATTCTACCAAAGCTTGGCCCAGCGTCGAGACACCGAAACCTTGATGCAAGTCGCCTCGGTCGAGGTGCTTAATGCGTCGGACAAAAGCGACGGACGAATCGAATGCAGCTGGCGGGTGAACGGATACATCGGTCATTGGAGTCACCTCCACAAAAAGATCAATCGGCAATCCGCGATCTATCGCATCACTCCGATTGACGGGCATTGGAAAATAACCGACTCTCATATTGTGGATCAACAAGCTGAATTAGACGAGACGACCCGATGGAAATGATCGACATTCGCGGTTTGGAATTCCGTTACGGTAGCGCGCTGAGCGATTCGCAATTCCGTTTGCGCATTCCGGAACTCCGCATCCAGCGCCGCGAAAAAGTTGCGGTCATCGGTCCCAGTGGATCCGGGAAAACCACTCTGATTTATCTCGTGGCCGGTATCTTGGTGCCTCGACTCGGCAGCATCGTGGTCAACGGCCAATCGATCACCGCCCTTAGCGAAAAGCAGCGCCGCCGCCGTCGCCTCGAAGAAGTTGGTTTTGTTTTTCAGGAATTTGAGTTGCTGGAATATCTCACCGCCAAAGAAAACATCACCTTGCCCAACGACCTCAGCGAGACCTTGGTGTTCAACTCAGAGACCCAAGCCCGCTTCGATCAGATTGTTTCGGATTGTGGCTTAGCCGAGCTGTTGCACCGTTATCCCGACCAGCTTTCGCAGGGCGAAAAACAGCGCGTGGCGCTTTGCCGTGCCCTGCTCAACGATCCGCCGCTTTTCATCGCCGACGAGCCAACCGGCAACCTAGATAGCAAAACTACCACGCAAATCATGGAGCTTCTGGTCGACCTTGTCACCCGTAACGACCAAACCTTGTTGATGGTCACGCATGATCCCAGCCTCCTGCCTTACTTCGATCGCGTTATCGATTTCTCAGATTTTTTGGAGGAAGACCCGTGAACCGCGCGTCCCGATCTCACGCGCTGCCCGCGCTTCGTTTGGCCTGGAAGCACCTGCGCCACCATCGCGCGCAGTCGATCATTTTAGTCGTTTGCATCGCGCTGAGTTTATTTCTCCCCGTCGCGGTACGCTTGCTTACTTTCTACTACGATCAGGTCCTGACCGAGCGGGCCGATGCGACGCCGCTGGTCATCGGCGCGGCCGGCAATCGCTTCGACCTCGTGCTCAAGAGCATTTATTTTAGCAGTCCCTACGATCGCAATATTCGCAAGAGCGACGAAGAGGCGTTGCGCAAAAAAGACTTTGGTCGGATTATCCCGCTGCATCTGCGGCATCAGGCGCAGGCGATGCAAGCGAGTGAGGACGCGCCCACCGCCTTGATCGGCACCTCACCCGCCTATTATGCCTTTCGAAATCTCAAGCCCGCTAGCGGTCGCTTGCCGACCTTGCTTGGTGAAGCTGTCTTGGGCTCGGCGGCGGCAGTACGTTTCGGGGTCGGCGTCGGCGATTCGATTCTCTCCACCCCGAAGGCGATTTACGATTTAGAAAAAAGTTTTCAGCTCAAGTTGCAGGTAGTGGGGATTTTGCAGGAAGGCCAGCTCGCAGATAATCGGTCCGTTTTTACCACGGTGAAAACCGCGTGGGTGATGGACGGGTATTATCATGGGCACGAAGGCGGCAGTGATGCCGACGCGCACGTCCGCTCTACTGGCAAAGCGGTGTATCAGGAAATTACCGATGCGAACCGAGACCAGTTCCACGCGCATGCCGGCACGGACCAACTTCCTCTCACCGCGATGATTTTGGTGCCCCATGGCGACAGCGCGGATGCCCGCAACGTGAACCTCATTCTTGCCACCACGCATGTAAATGTGGATTTAGCCGATACGCATCAGGCCATCGCCCCCTCCGAGGTGATCAGTGAATTGATGCATCGGATCTTCGCCATCCGAAAGTTTTTCGACGCGCATGCAATTTTGGTTGGCCTCGCGACCTGCCTTTTTCTTTTTCTCGTTTTTTCGCTCTCGTTTCGGATCCGCAAACGCGAGTTTGAAACGCTGTACAAGATGGGGATTTCCAAGAAAACGATTCGGGCTTTGTTGGGTTGGGAAGTGTCGTTAATTTTGATTGCAGCGATCGTGCTCGCATCAGGCTGCTTAGGGGTGCTGATGCTCTTTCAGCCGTTTTTTCTACGTTGGATCGGGGTGTAGGCGGGGCTGCAATGTGCGCCGCGGTACCGAAGGCATTTGCAGGGGAATGGTGGCAGGGGAATGGTGGCAGGGGAATGGTGGCAGAGGAATGGTGGAAAATGGAGTGAAGACGGACGAGGAGCCTGGGAGCGCCGACGTCCGGTCGGCATCGTTGGTGAATGAAAGTGGTTTCGGGAATGAAAATGACTCCGCCCCATGCCAAGCCTTTTCCGGCGGTTCGTTGCCAGTAAGGGGGCTTGAACCGGATTGTTCTACGGCCTCCTCACTTCGTTCGTCAACCATGGCTATCAATGTGTCAGCGCTACGCGCCTTTCCTAAATGGATCGACGAGCCGTTTTCTTATGCGAATCGGCCTAACAAAGCCCTATTGTAGTCTGCCCCCAAACTCTTGTCTGACCCTAAATCTGCAAACCGCCAGAGGCCAAGGAGCGGCGGTTTCCAACCGCCGAACAGAAGCGGTACGCTCGTGCCACTTCACGGTAAAAATGACTCCGTCCCCAAATCCGGAGTTCAAACCGCCGGAGGCCAAGGAGCGGCGGTTTCCAACCGCCGAATAGAAGAGGTACGCTTTGCCACTTCACGGTAAAAATGACTCCGTCCCCAAATCCGATGTAAACCGCCGGAGGCCAAGGAGCGGCGGTTTCCAACCGCCGAACAGAAGCGGTACGCTCGTGCCACTTCACGGTAAAAATGACTCCGTCCCCAAATCCGGTGCCATTCGAATGCCGAGCCATCTTGGCGCTTCAGCAACATGATTACTCGTTCCGCGTGACGTTATGGTGCACTCACCGCCACTTCCTTGCCACCTCCTTGCCCGCCAGTCCGCGCAAAATATGGGCAGAATCGGATGTTCCCTGAATATTTTTTTGGAAAAGGTTTGAAAGGTGTTAGTGTTATAATCAGTCGAGAGTTATAATCAGTCGAGTAAGAATCAGCTCTAGCCATCCACGCCACCAAACACCAAAATTATGAATCTAAGAGTCAGTTGCAATCTCGCCTACGAGCTCAACAGCCCGTCGACATTTCTCTTCGCCCTGAAGTGTCTGGAAACAGGAGGGCAGAAAATTATCAGCGAGTCGTTAGAGACCAATCCACAGGTGGACGTTGAAAATTTTCACATTGTGAGCGGGATGAATCGGTTCTCACGCATCTTGACCCATAATCCAGGCGCGCTCGAGGTTTCGTACCAAGCGGAGGTGAGCCTTTCTCACCGCATCGTGGATGTGAGTGATATCTGGTACAACACAACGAGCAGTCTTAATCCGGAGGGGATTCCCTTTTTGTTTCCCAGCCGGTACTGTCAATCGGATATCATGCGCCAGCAGGCGAGCGAGCTGTTTGGGCACATCAAAGGACCCTATACGATCGCAAGTGCGGTGAGCGACTGGATTCATGAAAATATCGCCTATGTGAGTGGTAGTTCTGGAGAGACCTCTTCCGCACTAAATACCATGAATGGTCGGGAGGGCGTTTGCAGGGATTTCGCTCATTTGGGGATCACACTTTGCCGTGCCTTGAATGTGCCTGCGCGCTACGTGACGGTGTATGCCCACCAGCTGGACCCCCAAGATTTCCATGCCTGTTTTGAAGTGTTCATTGGCGGGTGGTGGTATATTTTTGACGCAACGCGTCTTGCTCCTCTCAATGGATTGGTGAGGATTGCCACGGGTCGAGATGCTGCAGATGCTGCCGTGTGTACGATTTTCGGCGACCCTCAACTCACAGAGAGTCAGGTGGCTTGCGAGAACTCGGACCCAGATTTTGTGCCGGTGACACGCGACTCACTCGTGATCGCGAACCAAGCAATTTTGTTACTCTAAGCGGATGAAGATTTTTGATACACGCCCTGAGACATGGGAGCAGATTCATTTGGTGCACGAGACGGTATATTCGTATTCCGCTCCGGTAAATTTTACCCCGCACCGCTTGGTTATTCGGCCTCGTGAGGGGCACGATATTCGGCTGAACTCGATGAATCTCACCATTTCTCCGCAAGCAGAAGTGAGATGGCACAGAGATATGTTGGATAACAATATAGCCATCGCGACCATGCAAGAACCATCCGACGAGCTAAAGATCGTCAGTGAATTTACCGTCAGTGTGCCATCGGACAAGACGGACGCAGAACCCATATTTGTGCCTTACCCTTCGATGTTGGAGGGGATCGAGCAGATGGTTTCAGTCCCTTATTTACAGTTTATCTATCCGCCGGAAGTTTCGCTTTTGCGGGATTGGTTTAACGAAAGTGGTCTGGCTCCGAAGCCGGGACATAAGACGGCAATTTTTGATGACATGGCGATTTTGATCAACCGAGTCATCAAATACGCGCGACGAGAAACCATGGGTGTCCATTCACCAGCTGAGACACTGAGGCTGAAGAGTGGCTCCTGCCGTGACATGGCGGTGCTTATGATCGAGACCAGTCGAGCCTTGGGATACCCCGCACGATTTGTCAGCGGATACATGGAGAGTGGAAACTCAAAGGTGGGGCGTGGATCGACCCATGCCTGGGCTGAAATCTATTTGCCTGATCATGGATGGACTGGCTTTGATCCCTCCATTGGCAAGCGAGTTGGCCTCGGACATATCGCGGTGGGGGTGAGCCATCATCCTCGAGGGGTGATGCCGATCAGCGGAGGTTTTACAGGAATGTCGGGTTTGGGAAAATCCCTCAAGGTAGGCATTACAACGAAGCGCCTACCCAATTTACCCGCACCCGCCCCGTCGGAAAACCAGTCGCAATCGCAACCGCAAGATTAATCGCAGGCTGCGATTGGTGGCTACGGAGGAATCATTGAACGTGGAACGGAATTCTTGTTTCGCGCCTGAAAGCCCTCCTGCGCAAATTTGATTGCAAAGGAACGGTGGCAAAGGAATGGGGGCATAGAAATGGTGGCAAAGGATTGGATGAAGCGGACGAGGAGTCTGGGAGCGCCGACGTCCCCGTCGACATTCTTGGTGAATGAAAATGACTCCGTCCCCAAGCACATATGGCTTCAAAAAAAGTAAACCGCCGGAGGCCAAGGAGCGGCGGTTTCCAACCGCCGAAAGGAGGCGGGACGCCTCTGCCATGTCACAGGCTTTTCGTAGGCCGCAACGCTTCATTATGTGACGATTCGCCATTGAGTGGTAAGCGATTTGCTTTAATGAAAAGTAATCCGCCCCTAAGCACCTTTCGATATAGGCGGTGGGAACAATGTATACTGGTTCAACCCTTTCGGCGTACTTTCAGCACGCAATAGGTTGCACGCTCCGAAACCCCAGGCTTAAGCCTGGGGCTTTTACGTTTGATGCTTTCAGCATCCTCCCCAAGCACATATGGCTTCAAAAAAAGTAAACCGCCGGAGGCCAAGGAGCGGCGGTTTCCAACCGCCGAAAGGAGGCGGGACGCCTCTGCCACGTCACAGGCTTTTCGTAGGCCGCAACGCTTTATTATGTGACGATTCGCCATTGAGTGGTAAGCGATTTTCTCTAATGAAAAGTAATCCGCCCCTAAGCACCTTTCGATATAGGCGGTGGGAACAATGTATCCTAGTTCAAGCCTTCCGGCGTACTTTCAGCACGCAATAGGTTGCACGCTCCGAAACCCCAGGCTGAAGCCTGGGGCTTTTAAGTTTGATGCTTTCAGCATCCTTGTTTCAACGGGAAGTACTCCGTCCCTAAGCACCTTTCGATATAGGCGGTGGGAACAATGTATCCTAGTTCAACCCTTTCGGCGTAGTTTCAACCCTTCCGGCGTACTTTCAGCACGCAATAGGTTGCACACTCCGAAACCCCAGGCTGAAGCCTGGGGCTTTTACGTTTGATGCTTTCAGCATCCTCGTTTCGGATTTTCGGGTTTCAGGCAAGACCGCGCGTGAACCCAAAAAACGAGCCTGCCAGTCAATGGCAAAGCTGAAGAAGGTGCCTGCCAGTCAATGGCAGAAGTTTCTCTGCCACAGCCACCTAAAGTGGCAGAGGCTTGCCACCTCTGTGCGAGTGCATACGAATCCTGTTACATTCTAAATCCTGAGGCGGGACGCCGTTGCCACTATATTCCTTTGCCACCCATTCCTCTGCCATTCCGCACCGGTTGGATTCGCATAAACGAAGGTTTCAGCAGGGCGCAAAAAAACGCTCCCAAGTGAGAGCGTGATGGACCGTCGCTTGTTGAAGGCGAGCGGTTGCTGTCTATTTGAACCCCGAGGGCTACTTGATTTTTTCCAAGGCGTCTTGTGCTTCGCGAGCGGTTTTGAGCTCACGGGTTGCGAGGTATTTTTCGCGGGTGGCGTTGCGGAGACGGAGAGCGCCTTCGCTGCTCTCAAGTTTCCAGACACTCTGTCCAGTGACACCGAGGAGTTGGCCGAACTCTTCTTGAGTGAGTTTCAGGCGACTGCGCAAAGAGCGAATGCCTTTGGCGGTGATGCGTACACGTGGGCCGCTTGGAATCGGGGCTGGTTTACGTGTTGGTGGGCGGCCGGGGCCACGACGACCTGCTACGGGCACACGCATTTTTTCTAGTGCGTTGATTTGCCGTTTCAGCAAGTTGTTCTCAGATTTCAGTTCTTTTAGCTCAGCCGTAAGAGCGGTTAGTTGGCTCTTAACTTCTTTTTTTGCGATGCGTGAGATTTCTTCCTGCAATGCTTTGGTTAAACTAGACATAATAATTCGGTAGGTGGAGAAGGGTGGTGGAGAAGGGTGGTGGAGAAGGGTGGTGGAGAAGGGTGGGTTTAGGAAGGTGAAGATGTTTAAAAGGGAGTGTATCGGATTTGTTCCTAAATCATTCTAACTTTAGTTGCCAATAAAAAGTTCAAAAAAAAAGCTGTCACAGGTTGCCGGGCGGCAAAAATACGTGAATTCTGCTTATTATCCGTGAAAATAAAAAAGCCTCCCGAAGGAGGCTTTTCGCAGGTTCCGAAAAATTGCCTGTTAATAACTTTTTGGATCCGGTGATTTAAGCGGCGGGTTATTCCTCAGCCGCTAAGCTTACGTTGATCAATACATCGTCTTTAATCACGTAATTTCCAATTCCGCTGTAATTTAAGCCCCATGCTTTGCGGTCTACTTTGAATTCGGTTTCAAAGCTAACTCCTTCGTCGCCGCGCTTGATGTCGGCGAGAAAGTTGATGGGGATCGCTTTGCCCACGATCTCCATATCGCCAGCGACCTTATAGCGCTCGCCGTCTTTGGTGATTGAGTTGCTCCGGAAAAAGGCTTCTGGGAACTCGTCCACATTGAACAGCTTGTCGCTTTTAAGGACCTTTTCGAAGCGAGCATCTTCAGCGTAGACCAGCATTTCGGTGAGGTTGGTGACGATGATTTGTCCGCCTTCGATCCCCGTTTCGGGCAGAAGGATGGTGCCACTGACGTCGCCCCATTCGATCATCTTTTCTTGAATGCCTGCGTAGATGGTGAAGGTGACTTCTGCATCAAACCCGTCGATTTCGAAGCTCTTTGCTTTGCTGAGGTCGAGCGCAGGTGCGGCTTTGGTCGCGGCTGCTTTTGTTTTGTCGTCTGCTCCGGCTGCCTTCGGTCCTGTAGTCGAAGTTTCGGTTTTGCCGTCGTTGGTTTCCACTGCGACGGGGGTTCCCATGCCGCTTTGCACGTTTTCGCCGGGCCCCAGGGACTGGTATTTGATGTAGAAAATAATCCCGCCTACAACGAGGAGGGTGAGAATGATGCCAAAAATGTTTTTCATATCGTTGCTTCTATCTTGGGATGGAAAAGCCGGATTCGGGGGACCGACTCCGGCTTTTCACTGGTTTGGGTTGGCTTGTTTTGGCGGGAAAAGGGGATGTCCTTCACGCGCCTGCGCCAGGATTTTATTTGGTTCCGTAGACGGCAACTTCGACGTAGTGGTTCATTTCGTTGGCGGTGTTGCCAGAGCTGTAAAGGCGGACGTACCGTCCTTCGGTGGCTTTCGCGTCAATGAGTTCGCCTTCGTTGGTTTCAATGTAAGGCTGGTCTTCGCCGAGGCCCAGCTTGCTGCTGTTGTCGTTGTCGCTATTGAATACGGTGGTTACGCCTTCGACAAAGTCTTTATCGTCTGAGATCTGAACTACAACGTCGTGGTACACCCGCGCTTGTGCGTGGAAGTGCCAAACAACAATCGCGTGGATTTTTGCTTTTTCACCGAGATCAATTTGCACCCACTGCTGGGCTGGTCCGAGCTCTACGTAGCTGCCTTCCGCGCCGTCTTTGTCGTCGTCGGTGAGCATTTCGAGTTCACCGATGACGGGGAAGTCATCGCTGGAGGTGACTTCTTTGCCGGCAGCAAGGTTCACAGTGCCTTTTGGTACCATGAAAGCTGGGCGAGCATGTCCGCTTGGTTTGCGAAGGTTTGGAACCTTGGCTGGAACCGGGGTTCCTTTGAACATGGGATCAGGCAATTCGAGAGGGAGAGCAACCATCTCTTCCGCGTGGGATTGGGTGGTAAAGCCGATAAGGCTGGCAATCAAGGTTGCGACTAGGGTCGCAGGTGCAATGCGTTGCATAAGGATAAACAGTTTCATGATAAACAGGTGTAGTTAGTTAAGAATAGGTTCTGTAGTAGGGGTGTCTTGTATCTATAAGACGCTCAAACTAGATTTTAAATTCAGCTGGGTCGTAGGTGAGGCGGGCTTGTTTTTCCACAGCTTCGTGAATTTTGAATACGGTGACGGCGCATTTGTAGGCTTCATGCGCAGGGCAATTCAGCGGGGTGCCATTGCGAATCGCGTCGACGAAGTTTTCGAGGTGGTACATGTGAAGTGGCTTGTCGGTGGTGACTGGAATGTCCCAAGCTTCTGGGGCAGCGGATTCACGTGAGTCAACTTTTGCCGCGTCTTCTGCGGGCTCTTCTTCAGCTGGTTTGCTGATGAGTCCTTTTTCGCCTATCGGCTCCCATTCAGGGGCGGTGGGTTCCCGGTAGACGGTGTTCCATTTGGGGAGCTCGGAGATAACCAAGGTGCCTTGGTCGCCCATGAAGCGCTCGTAAAATCCGCCAGAACTGGTGGTGGTCAACACCTGATAAAACGCGCGCGCTTTTCCTTCGGGTGTGTCGTAGTCGAGGACCGTCATGTAATTATCGGGCATCTCATAGTCTTTGTAGTAGTCAATGCCACCGCTGGCTTGCACCCCACTTGGTACCGCGTTGAACATCCAGTTGAGAATATCAATTTGGTGTGCACCAAGATCGGAGATCACCCCGCCACCGTACTTTTTGAACATCCGCCAGTTACGGAATTCGTGCATGTTTTTGTAGCCGTATTTTACGAGCTGCTCTTCCGTCATCGCGTACTTTTTCGGCCAGGCATTTGGCTCGCTGACGCCTCGGTTCCACTGTGCATTCGCATGCTGCAGGCGACCAAATAGTTTTTCACGTAAGTGAAGGATGTCACGCGCGTGGATGTAGCGTGGGTTGCTGCGACGTTGGTGACCGATCTGGCAGATTCCACCGGTATCTTTCTCGGCTTGCACCATAGCCTTCGCGCCCTCCAGCGTGTTGGACATCATTTTTTCGCAGTAAATTGCTTTGCCCGCTTTGAGGGAGTCGACGGTTACGGGCGCGTGCATGAAGTCAGGGGTGGCGCAGAATACCGCGTCGATCTTGTCGCCTTCGGTATCAAGCATCTCTTTGTAGTCTTCGTAGACGGCTACTTCATGCCCGAATTTACCAAGGTAGCGCTGGGCGTAGCGCTGAGAGTAGGACCACACATCGGCTACGGCGACGAAGCGGACACCCGGAATCTTGAGCAAGGAATTCATCAATACCCGGCCTTGGGTACCAGCACCAACGAGGGCTACGTTAATCTGGTTCTCAACTTTTTCATCTTGTGCATTTCCGGTTAAGGAAAGCGCTGCACCGGCGGCCGCGCTTGCGGTCATAAAATCACGTCTTTTCATAGTTGCTCCTGAAAGAGGGGGTTATATCGTTTCTTGCTGTAGTGGTTTCGTCTCTTCAATCATAGAAATGACCGAAATTTGAACATTCTTAGGAACTTTTGACAAATTTCGTCTGTTTTTCGCTATTTCCGTAGTGATTTCAGGCCTCTTGCGCGATCTTGGCAAGTTTTTCGCCCCAAGTCTCAAGCGCGGCGGCAACCGCTCTGGAGCGATGTGAAATCGCCTCTTTGACACTTGGGGGGAGCACTCCAAAGCTTTCTTCATGGCCATCGGGAATAAACATCGAGTCGTAGCCAAAGCCGTGGTCGCCGGTTTCTTTGACGTCGAGCTGTCCTTCCACCGCACCCGAAACGGTTTCGGAATTGCCCTGGGGGTCGCTCAGGGCAATGGCGCAGCGAAAGCGGGAGCTGCGGTTGGGTTGGCCTTCCATGTCGGCCAGGAGTTTGCGGTTGTTGGCGGAATCATCGCCGTGCACTCCGGCATAGCGAGCCGAGTAAATGCCGGGCGCGCCGTTTAGCGCGTCGACTTCGATTCCCGAGTCATCGGCTAAAGCCCACATGTTAGCAAAGGTGGCCAGGCCGGCTGCTTTCAAGATCGCGTTGGACTCGAAGGTGAGTCCGGTTTCTTCAATATCGGGGACGTCGCCCTCAAGATCGGCTAGGCCGATGAGTTCGACTCCTTCGACGTGAAACAGGCCACGGATTTCCTCTAGCTTATGTTGGTTGCCAGTAGCGATCAGTAATTTCATAGCGGTTAGTTTAAGGCGTGGTCGGAGCTCGGCAACACAAAAAACGGGACATAAAATCGGTCCCGCTCGAACGTCTATATCCTGCGATTTTTTAGAAGCTGTCTAGAAGCTATTTTCGATCACAACCTCAGACATGGGCAGTTGTCCAGGGCGAGGCCAAGAGTCTTGTTCTTTTTTGCCGACAGCGACGAACATGGTGATGACATGATCTTCTGGGAGGTTGATTAATTTTCCGACCGCGTCGAAGTCAAATCCGTCCATGGGGCAGGAGTCGTATCCCATCGCCTTGGCCGCGAGCATAATGGTTTGAGCTGCGATACCGCAAGAGCGCATGGCTTCGTCGCGCTGGGTCTGCTCTTGGTTTTTGTAGTACTGGATGGTCGCGGGTACCAAGATGTCTTGAACTTCTTGAGGCGCCTTACCCCAGTAGCGACCTGGATTTTCCCAGGCCTTGAGGTTCGCGCACATGACGATCAGCATGCTGGCGTCGGTCACTTGAGCTTGGTCCCAGGAAACGGCACGGATCTGCTTGCGAAGCTCTGGATCCTTTACCAGCAAGAAGCGCCAGTTTTGAATGTTAAAAGCGGTGGGAGAAAGCATGGCGACGGAAATCAGTTTGTCTTGTTCCTCTTGTGTCATCTCGTGAGTCGCATCGTAATGTTTGATTGAGCGACGACCTTCAATTGCAGCGAGTGTATCCATAATGCGGTTCCTGTTTATTCTGATGCTCAAGCATAGCCACATGGCTGCGGAGCTTACAAAGTGAAAGTGGTAAAAAACGTGTCAGATCCCAATGGCACTTAGATAAGCCATCAAATCATTTTTTTGCGACATTTTACGCCGTGGGAATCCGCCCCAACGTGGGGGGGATATGGTAGCCCGTGTGCAAGCCGCGAAGCGGCCGCAGCGCCGGGTTACGTGCAGGCGTGAGAAGGCAACGAGGGATAAGCCCTGTATTTGAAGAGAAATCGGAGCGAGGCGCAGCACCGCGCCAGCTGGCTAAAACCGTACAATTTTCAGTTA
>Ga0209187_1000742_pt1 | contig 48993 bp, 31 predicted proteins | sample BantaG_FD_187430 | JGI IMG/M metagenome (GOLD analysis project Ga0209187, IMG submission 187430) | Marine algal microbial communities from Bantry Bay, Ireland - BantryBay_4 metaG (SPAdes) (version 2) | ecosystem: Host-associated > Algae > Red algae > Unclassified | place: Bantry Bay, Ireland...
AAAGGATTCGCAGTTTCAACAACTACACAACGACTCCACTTAGTTTTGTCAGATGTGAAGACAATATCAACGTTATTAAGACTATCCAGACCATTACCAACACGTACGATATCAGAGTTGGGGTCAATCCATGCAGGAGAAATAAACTCAGCACCTTCAGCTTGTGGACGCCAATCGGCAAGTGTATAAGGAAGCCAGTCGCCATTGTCAATACGTGACAACGATTGTTCCGGGTCGAGGCCAAAGTCTGCCTCATTTGCATCCGTCTTTATGAAATTATAAAAGTTGGGAAAACCTGCTCCTTCCGCTACGGTTCCATACCATAAATCACTTTCTTCGTTCTGGTAAGATGTTTCAACACCGATCAGACCATTCGATGCATCAGCGTTAGCACCAACAATGTCAGATTGTGAAAGCTGGACAGCGAATCCATAGTCGGCTAAAATTTGCTCATTAAAGAAAGAGATATCTCTTTCAGATTCAACTGTATTTACAACGTTACCAGAAGCATCAAACTCACGCAACACCCAATTGGCATCTTCGTCAATAATATTATCATCTGAGTTACTATCGACAATTCTGATGTCAAAGTCTGCTTCTTTAAGCTCTAATGGGTTGTAGACAATTACACCAAATGGTCCTGAACCGCCTTGGTAAGTGACTCTTCCTTCATCTTCTCCGTTTAGAATAGCAGCTTCTGATTCTTCGGTTAATCGTAAAAAGTTCTGACCTACTCCCTGACCATCAAGCCTGGTAATTTCAGGGCCGTCACCAAAATCAGCGTTAAGGTTTCGATCAATAATTGGACGAGGGATAACGGTGTAGTAATCAGTACCTGCGAGTTTATCTCCAATATTACTACGTCCTTCGATGTAGGGTTTTCTCTGACCGACTTCAGGGGTACCCGGATCGAAAGGTGCATGCTCATTAAATCCATAAGCTAATGCTACGAAGTAATATTTTTTGTGGTTAACCAATCTACGATCTGAAACTGCAAACTGATCTTCTGTAATTTTAAACAAGTGTTTAGCACCTTGATTTTGAGCATCCTCTACTTTCAACTCAGGCGTCCAAATATTACTAGTTGGTCCTTCTGTTGGGTTAGCGTTTGATACCCAGTTATACAAATCCATTACATTATTTTTCACGTCAACCTGTGCTACAAGTCTCGCTCTATCGGGATCATCAAGCTGTGAGATATTCACATCTGATGCAGCCAGCTGATACAATTTGTACCCTTCAAAAACATAGGTACTATCATCGTTTGTTCCGTTAAAACGCAAATCATTCTCCTCATAGAGCTCAAATGCGTTGTTAGACAACAATTCATCATTTGTAAGTACAGCTACCACTTCACGATCTAATTCAATCCAATCTACATCCGGAGCATCCGGACCATCAGGTAATACAAAACAGTTATCGAAAAGTGCCTGCGCTACATCATCCGCGGCTAATAGTCTGGAAATATCCGGAGTTGGGTGGTCCACATTTGGAACCCAAACTACTCCTACAATTAACTCATTTACGGCACCTGGCTCCAATCTAAAAGGACCTGAAGCTTGCATCGTACGTCGGTCACCCGCAGCCAAACCTTCCTGAGCCATACTCCATCCTCCGATTTGATCAGGAGGGAAAGGAAAGGCATAATTGGTTATGTTTGTATTTCCAGGGTTGTGTCCGTTTCCTGTAGATGTATATGGCAAGCCATCAAGCCATCGACCTGACAGGTAATTATAATACTGTGCAGCCGTATTAGGGTCTCCTGTTCCCTGAGTAGCACCTACACCGTTGGAATAGGTAAAAGAAGACATCCCTAACTCTACGATGGTATCTGCTATCTGCCCAATGGCTGGGTTGAATAACATTGAATCAGGTCCGAAGACTTTAGGGGCTGTAGGTCCACGGAAATAATCAACTCCTAACACGGGAATTTCATCACCATAAGTATTTACTCCACCTGGGCAAGTAAAGCCAGGTTCTCCATCAGCACCATCCTGATTGTAGATATACATCAAACTGCGTGACGTATCACAACCAATATAATCATCAAGGTAACATCCTAAATCCGGATCTACCCACATGGCAAAATAAGTACTATCAATAGTTTCAATCGCTCTGTTGATCAACTTGTAGCGCATAAAGGTCATATCATTGACCTCGTCATTGGTTCCATAAGCAAATGCCTGCACCTGCACTTCCATACGAATAGGATCTCCATTCGTTTCTGTGTGAGCTGCTCCTGCATCGTTATAAATCCAGAAAATCATTTCGTCCGGGTAATAAATATCTTCACATCCCCGGATTTCGATAATTGGATAATCACCGCCATCTGGATCGTAGATACCAAGAATACTTCCAGGAGCGTCATGGTAACCTGCGAGTCCTTGTTGGGTACCAGGTAATTCAAAGTCATATCCCCCAGGATCATTGAAGAAAGGATTTCCTCTACCAGGCCAGAATTTAACTCCCGCAGGAATCAGATCCGGATTATAAGCTTGTCCGCTTTGCTGAGCAAGTGCAAAACTTGCCAAGTGCTGATCAATTTCTTCACTGGTAACTTTAAAGAATCGATCCCAGTCCTCACAAGTATCCTGACTAGTGGTTCCCAGTTCAGTTAAAGGACCAGGCCAGAAATCTGTAGAACCGTTACCGGTACCATATTGTTGACAGGCAATCTTAAGGTTTCCTGCCTCATCAAAACCTCCCAGCCATACCGCACCTGCAAAAATAGAGGATACTTCAGGTAACCCTGAAAGTGGATCTACTTTAGGTACTATATATCGGGCGTTGCTACCATCCCACCAAATGTCACCACCTGTTAAAAGAGTGGTTCGTACATTATTCAGGGATTGATCTATAGAAGTCTGTGCTACCGAACAATCCGTTCTTAGAGTAGCCTTAGTCACGGTATTCCCCTGATTTCCTTCCTGCTTGGGCCCGATGTGCCCCATTGCAGGAAAGACACTTCCCAAGAGGAGGCCGACCATCAAATATTTAATAAAATTTCGCATATCTTTTATTTTAAAATTTCTTAATTAATAAGTATTTTCAAAAAATAAACCCCGCATTCTTTTAAATAAATTGTCTCGCCTTGTTCTTCTTTTATATCAATTTTCAGCAAAACATTTTTAAATGTTGTTTATTCTTTTGTTGACATTAAAAGAAGAAAGTTGCACCAACGAACATTCTTCTAGGAAGTGTATAATTATTAGGATTCAACATTCGCCAGTTATAAGAGTCGAGGAATGACTGAGTTTTTGATGCAGGAATAGCAGATATAGCATCAGCACCTAAATTGGAGTTAATAAATCCATCATCATCCGGAGAACCAGTAGCAGAATAAACTTCAACAACATTTCTAAAGTCAAATAGGTTCTGCACCCGGAAGAATACATTTAAAGTCAATGGTCGTTTGCCATCTTTAGGCTTATTCAACTCAATATTTTTATCTATTCTTGCATTAATTGTAACGTTCCATGGCTTACGCGCTCCGTTGATCGCACCTACTGTACCAGCACCATCTAATCGCGCAGGAACTTCAGTTACTGTATATGGACGACCTGAAACGGTAATTGCTTGTACGTTAAGTCCTGTTCGTGCAAAAACATCTTTACCAAACCATCTTGGTCCATTGTACTTCTTACCAGAAGCATATCTGTAATCTATAGAAGTTACGATACGGTGACGTTCGTCAAAGTTTAATGGATACAAATAACGAAGATTCCCATTTTGGGTTAAGCCACGTTGTGATTCAGCATCTGAACCTGTACCTTCAGCAAATTGAAGTGTATAGTTAACAGAAGCTTGAATATTTCCTGTTCTTCTCAAATCATATTGTAGTGTAAAACCTTTTACTGTACCAAAGTCAAGGTTACCAAAAGAAGTATAGGTACCAATTACTGGTACTTGCTGATAAGTTCTTAATTGAATCATATCACGCATTTCCTTGTAGTAAGCTGCAATTTTCAAAGCGGAAGAGTTAGACAATTTTTGCTGGAATCCAATTTCATAGTCAACTGTTCGTTCAGGACGAAGCGCTGCATTACTCTCAGGAGCACGTTGGTCATAAAAATAGTAGTAATCTAATGGTGTTACCAGATTGTTACCTTGTGGACGTTGTACCAGGATGTCATAATGCGCGAAGAAATTGGCTTCATCAGAAATCGGGAATGAGAATGCTAAACGAGGCATTACGTTAATCTGTGGCTTGTAGTCCTCAAAAGAATTACTGGTATCATAACCATCATCCTTGATAGATACATCGCTATTCTTTAAGGCAGGGAATACCGGCTCACCACCAAAAATTAAACGTCCGCTATTCACTTGAGTTCCCTGACTGTCGTACCAGTTATCTCCATCTCTAAATGCCTTTACCACTGAAGAATTATCACTTTCCAGATATACTTTATAGTCATCCTGAACTGTTCCAGGGAATTCTTCTCCGTTTGTATAAAATTCGCTGGCACTCTGAATCTCGTAAAGAGAATAAGGGTCTTTCATTATTTTGGTATTGGCATCGAACCGATCGACACGTACACCTAAACGTAAAATGACATCTTTGAACGTAAATTTATCCTGAAGATAAACAGCCAGATAGTTTGGCTGATTAGCAGGAACCAAGAAAGATCGAACGCCATCTTCATCCTTAGCCGAGAAGAAGTCATCAAATGTTACACTGTTGCTTAATTTCTGTCCGGTGTGGTCGTATCCGTAGTAATCAATTAAATTATTAAACGCAGATAATTCTGCCGGAGCAAACATGTCTAAAGACAATTGATCTGGATCCATACCTTGAACGTTTACATAATCGTTTAAAGATATATTGTTGACATCTCTAACTCTTCTGTAAAAGCGTAAGTCCGTAGGTGTTATAATTTCGGTACCGAACTGAGGGATTTCTTGTCCAAAGTCATCTGTTAGTGTACCTATAACATTCATTGTGTCGATACCAAGAATATGTCGGTCATTGGCTGACTGACGAGCTACTTCCCAAAGACTAAAAGGAGCGAGGAAGAAGTTGCGATCAAATCGTTGCTCATACATCAATCCAATCTGAATCGAGTGGCGTCCTTTGTCAGAACCACCAGGTAGTAAGTCAAATGAGATACTGGCATTACCGGTATACAAATCACTTTGAGACTTATTGAACTGATTGTAAACAACACCAGGAGTTGTATGAAAATCTTCGTAAATATTCGGATCAACATCATACTGCCCATTTCGTATTGCGAAGTCTCCAACATTTGAGATATCTGCGACATTATTGAAATTGGCTAACACTGGATTCGCTGCTGTACTTGGGTCATAGCCCAGATAAGTTCGGGCATAATCCACGTGATTTGAGTTGAATTCAGGTCCGTATGGGCCAACCGAGACTTCTGTGTTAATCGCCGGAGTCCATTCATAATCAAAGTTTCCAACATGACCATAATCAAAGAATCGGTCTTCATGACGAGGATCATATCTGGTTACTTTACCTTGCTCATATCCAAATTGCAAAATATATTGTGCATTTTGAATGAATGAAGTCTTCTTAGCCGCTTCCTCTCCATCTTCAACATCAACACCTCCTCCTAAACGGTGACGGAAACGAAGATTACCTCTGAATCTGTCTGTATAGTTGGTAGGATTGTTATGCGTATTCATCAACCTCCAGCTGGCAAAAGGGGTAAACTTATTTTCCTGATCAACATAAGCACCTGTTAGAGTAATATCTACATTCTTGCTTAGTCGTGCATCGATCTTACCCGTTATATTTAGAATCGATGATTCTTCGTTTGGACGAAATCCCTGAGTAGATACATCTGCATCTGTTAAACGTTCAGCTGCAGCAACTTTACTCTCACTAATTCGCTCAATCGGGTTGGCTTCTAATTCTGCTAATTTATCATCATTGATAACAAATACATCAGTAGCTGGTGCGTCATCATCTTTACGAGCAATATAACTCGCAGAAAAACGGAAACCTAAAATAGATTCACCTGTTTTCTTCTTTAGAATTGGTCCACTAATAAAAGCTCTAAAGTCATTGTATCCGTAATCATCTAAAAATTCAGATGATTCAACTTCAACACCTCCAGAGAATTTTGAAGAAGGGCCTTTAGTTGTAATAGAGATTACACCACCCACAACGTCTCCGTAGTTGGCAGGTATACCACCAGTAATAACTTGTAATTGTTCGATGTCTGTTGATTGTACCGCATTCGCATTTACACGAATACCGTCAACGTAGACATCTGTTCCGTTGGACCTGGAACCTCTTACAGAGATCGCATCCCCTTCATCAAGCTGTGAAAGACCTGCTGTAGTAGCAGCCAGTGCACCGATGTTTTTAGTAGGAAGTTTTGAAATTTCCTCTGCTGTTTTAATACCACCCTGGGTCGTATTATCTTGTTCGATCAGCGGAACTTTAAATTCCACTATCACAATTTCGTCCAAGTCAACACCTGTTCCCAATTGAACGTCTAGCTTGTTGGCTAGACCTGATTTGATAATTACATCTGTAATTCTTTGAGGTGAGTAGCCGATATAAGAAACTTCTACATCGTAATTACCGGGATCTACATTGATACTGAAGTTACCAGTAAAGTCTGTACTTGCCCCGGCGGCATATACACCCCCTTTGGTCAAGGTAACGTTTGCCCCAATCAGTTCCTCTCCTGTTTCACCATCGGTGATTTTACCTGCGAGGGAGGTTTGTTGGGCAAAGGTTATTGTACTGGTTAAAGCAAAAACCAGTGTGAGTAAAAAATAACGTGCCATATAAATTTGTTTTAAAAAAATTGACGTTAAAAACTTGTTTAAAGGTTTTGACTTTTAGTAAGAAACGATATGCATTTCTCACCTCTGATCAAAAGCTTTAAAAAGTCGGTTTAGATTCGCAAAAAAAATGAGGCACAATGTTAAGAAAATTAACAGATTTATCAAAGAAAAACTGTTGTGCCTTTGTCTGTGTTCTGACAGAATGAAATAGCTATGTTCCTTAAGTGTCGCTCATCTGTCTAGTCGCCTTGCAATGTACCTATCTCTTAATCGTAATTTTCGAGTGTTCGTCTGGTCTCTTTTCAGTAGGGTCAGGTGGAAATAAGGTTTATTTCCACTTGGTTAAATCTTAATGTCGGTAGTTGAATACTTGATAACCTAAGTTATCAAAATCGATTGGACTTATACTCAAGTTGCTTGCGAAACGGTAGCAATAGGAACACAAGTTATATATTTCACTATATATTCCTTTGCCGGATTAGGCAAATAAGTCAGGTTTCTAAATCAGACTACTCACCTATCTGAGGTCACGATCGAGCAACACATATAGCCTAATCACCTGTAAATCAACAGGTTATTATTTTTCTATAGCTTTTTTAAAAGTCGGAATTTAGAATCGGAATTTTATGACAATTATATGGCATTGGGATGTCGCCAATAATCTTTTCTATTTTTTCAAGATCTTTTCCAGCAGAACGGTTGCCAGTCGTTTTTTTGACTCTACTGTCCAGCCAGCCACGTGTGGCGTCAGCACGACCTGTTCAAAATCGTATAATCGCGCGTACTTTTGGTCTTCCTCCGAAGTAAAAGTAGCGGGCTTTTCATTTTCAAAAACATCCAGGCAGGCTCCGGCCACCTTTCCACTATTAAGACTTGAGATTAGAGCATCGGTCTTAATGACCTGCCCACGGGAAGTATTGATTAAAATAACTCCATCTTTACAATTCTTGATAAAGTCCTGATCTACAAAGTGATGCGTCTCTTCGGAAAGCGGCAGGTGAAAACTAATAATGTCACTTTCCTTTTGCAATCTTTCCAAATGAACTTCTGTCACATAACGATACGAATCAGCATAGTGCTTCTTATATTTGTCGTAAGCGAGTACATTCACCTCCATTCCTCCCAGTTTTTTTGTAAAACTGACTCCCGTATGACCAAAGCCCACCACACCGATGGTTTTACCCATTAGTTCGAAACCACGATTGGCTTCTCTTCGCCATACTTTTTTTCTTACTTCTCTGTCTGCTCTATTTAGCTTATTGGCTAAGGCGAGTAACATTCCAAGCGAATGTTCGCCTACTGCATTACAGTTACCTTCGGGTGCACCATATACAGCTACATTTTTTTGAGCTGCGTATTTCAGATCAATAATTTCCATTCCTGACCCAAGCCGACCTATAAAGGTAAGCTGAATTGCGTTATCCAGCATCCTTTTATCAACCTTGATTTTAGAATTAATGATCATGCCGACATAGCCCCCTACGATTTCGTGAACCCGTTCCAACTTTATACCAGGCTGATAGTCACAGTCAAATCCAGCCGTTGTCAGCTCCTCTATCAGAATCGGATGAACACCATCTGTGATCAGTACTTTTTTCATTTAATTAGTCCTTAATTTTTGCCAGCCTCCAAAGATAGTAATTTCAATGCATTGTAAACTAAGTTATTTGAAATTGCCAATGCAATCCAGATTAGTACCTTTGTCGTATTATGCAAGTGTTCAGTATCTCTTATTTATAAGATTTGGTTGGATGTTGAGATGTTAGTCGCGACTTGCTAGCGCAAGCTTGACGGATGTTGGTGCTCGTTTGTCGCTCCGTATAATGTCGGACGGCGTTCGCCAGTAGACGAGAACTAGCATCCTTTATGGCGCAAAGCGCTCGTAAAAAACACCTAACATCCAACAAGACTCCCTGAATAATCACTATTTCTTTGACCCTTAAATTCATTTTCATGAAATCGCTATATATCATTCCGTTTTTTGCGTTGTTTCTCTTTTTTGCCTGTAAGGCAGATAAAAAAACAATACCTTCTGATCAATTTATCAGTTCCAGTTATTACCTGCGCTACCTCGAAGAAGAACAAACATTGAAAGCAGAAGCTACTTTCCGTCAAGGTGACAGCTTAGCAAATGCAAAAGCAAAAACATACGCCGGCGTGTTTTTCAATAACCAGGAAATGACTTTCAAAAAACTAAGCGATGCCAACCAGCGGTACGTTCTGAATACCACTGGCGAATTCCCTTCAGGTGATCTGGTATTTAGCTTCATCAATGACAATGGCCATAAGGAAGGACAACCTTTTTCCTTCTCGCCTATGAAAAGTCTGGCAACGAAAGGGCTTGTCAGCAAATCAAAAGGTGCTACACTCACCTGGGAAGGCAAAGCACTAGGCGATCAGGAAAGTGTCATTTGCCTCTTCAGTGACGAGAACAACAGAACGACCAATACAATCGTCAGGGGCCCCACAGATGGACCTCAAATTTCCATACCCCCTGAAAAACTAAGCGCCTTAACTACAGGAAAAGGAAATCTTTATTTGGTTCGAAAAAACAGAAGCCGAAAGGACGAAGCCAACCGAAGTAGTTTTGCTGTATTGGAATATTATACAACAACTATTGATGTTGAAGTGGGGGAATAGTTTTTTTGACTGTTGACTTTTGACCATTGGCTGTTGACTTCCCTTTTGTCGCGAGGCTGAACGCGTTTGAAGGAAGTCAAGGGTCAACATTTAATGGTCAACGGTCAAACCGTTCATCTTTTTTTAAAATTCATTTGACAATTACTCTTTTTACAATCATTCCTGTCTTATTTTTGTGGCACAAAAGCAAAGAGAGGTACTTCTTTGATGGAGTATCTTTTTAAACAACTTAGATTTCTCTAAACGTCTTTTAACTTCCACTCATCAATGCCAAAAGATAATTCTATTAAATCCGTCCTGATCATAGGCAGCGGACCTATCGTTATTGGTCAAGCCTGTGAATTTGATTACTCTGGAACGCAAGCTGCGCGCTCACTCAGAGAAGAAGGAATCGAGGTTAGCCTCATCAACTCCAACCCTGCCACGATAATGACCGACCCTGTAACGGCGGAGAACATTTACCTGCTCCCGCTTACAGTAGAAAGCATTATCCAAATATTGGAAGAACGCCAAATCGATGCCGTACTTCCAACTATGGGTGGACAAACAGCGCTCAACCTGGCTATCGAAGCCGGGGCACAAGGTGTTTGGGAAAAGTATAATGTCCGGCTGATCGGTGTAGATATTGATGCTATCGAACTAGCCGAGAACAGAGAGGCCTTCAAAAATCATTGTACAAAGTTGAACCTTGGATCTGCTCCTTCAAAGATTGCCAACTCCTTTTTGGAAGGGAAAGAAGCTGCACAGGAAATAGGTTTTCCTCTTGTTATAAGACCTTCTTATACATTGGGTGGTACAGGAGGTGGTTTTGTCATGAAGCCGGAGGAATTTGATGAAGCACTTAGAAGAGGATTAAATGCTTCACCAACCCATGAAGTGTTGATAGACAAGGCTGTGCTGGGATGGAAGGAATTCGAGCTCGAACTACTCCGAGACAGCGCTAACAACGTGACTATTATTTGTACGGTGGAAAATCTGGATCCTATGGGCATCCATACCGGTGACAGTATTACAGTAGCACCTGCCATGACTCTTTCTGACACCGCTTATCAGGAAATGAGGTCTCAGGCGATTACTTTAATGCGCTCCATGGGAAATTTTGCCGGAGGATGTAATGTCCAATTTGCGCAAGATCCGGAAACAGAAGAACTGATTGTCATTGAGATCAATCCAAGAGTATCAAGGTCTTCTGCTTTAGCTAGTAAAGCAACTGGATATCCAATTGCAAAAATTGCAGCTAAATTAGCTATTGGTTATAACCTTGACGAATTAAAGAACCAAATCACACAAACCACTTCTGCTTTTTTCGAACCAACCCTCGACTACGTGATCGTAAAAATGCCTCGCTGGAACTTTGCAAAATTCCCGGGAGCTGATCACCGACTTGGTTTACAAATGAAATCAGTAGGTGAGGTGATGGCTATTGGCCGAAACTTTTTGGAGGCACTTCAGAAGGCTTGTCAATCACAGGAAAACAACAGAACCGGACTTGGTGCTGATAAAAAAGAATGGATTCGAACTTCTGATATCATGGAGCGATTAGAGCGTGTAAGTGATGATCGAATTTACAGAGTAAAAGACGCACTTCGATTAGGTGTTCCGGCAAAGACCGTTCACAAACTAACATTGATTGACCCCTGGTTTATCTCGCAGATTAAGCGACTGGTAAAAATGGAAGAGCGTCTGATTCGATATAATGTTGCAGAAGATATTCCATCTGCTTTTTTCAGAGAACTGAAAGAAGTAGGCTACTCTGATGCACAAATCGCCTGGTTGCTCCGGATCAAAGAAAGAGAAGTAACTCGTCAACGAAAAAAATTAGATATCCGCAGAACCTACAAATTGGTAGATACCTGCGCAGCAGAATTTGAAGCAAAAACACCTTACTACTATTCTACTTTTGACACAGAGAACGAGAGCATTCCTTCCGACAAAAAGAAAATTATTGTTCTGGGATCGGGTCCAAACCGAATTGGCCAGGGCATTGAATTTGACTATTGTTGTGTACATGGTTTGCTGGCCATTAAAGAAGCTGGTTACGAAGCCATCATGATCAATTGTAATCCTGAAACAGTTTCTACTGATTTTGACATTGCAGATAAGTTGTACTTCGAACCCGTTTACTGGGAGCACATCAAGGAGATTATCGAGCTAGAGCAACCAGAAGGTGTGATCGTTCAACTGGGTGGTCAAACGGCATTGAAGCTGGCAGAAGATTTCCATAACAATGGCATCAAAATTTTCGGATCAGACTTTAAGTCAATGGACCTTGCGGAAGACCGTGGTGCCTTTTCCAATCTGCTAAAAGAATTAGACATTCCTTATCCACATTACGGCGTTGCCAATGACATCGACCAAGCCATCGAAATTGCTAACCGGGTCAGCTATCCCGTGCTCGTTCGCCCATCATATGTACTCGGTGGCCAGCGTATGCGTATTGTGATCAACGATGATGAACTGGAACGACATGTACTTAGCATTTTCAAACATTTGCCGGACAACAAGGTACTGATTGATCAATTCCTGGAGCGAGCAAAAGAAGCTGAAATTGATGCAATTTGCGACGGTGAGGATGTACACATCATGGGGATCATGGAACACGTAGAACCCGCCGGTATTCACTCAGGTGATAGTTCTGCTTTGTTGCCGACTTACAGTTTGTCAGACGATGTGCTTGACCAAATGAAACGATACACCAAACAACTGGCGATCGCACTTCGCATCAAAGGTTTGATCAATATTCAGTTTGCCATAAAAGGGGAGAAAGTGTATGTGATTGAGGCAAATCCGAGAGCATCCCGTACGACTCCATTTATTGCGAAAGCATACAATGTACCTTATCTGAAAATTGCGACACAGGTAATGATTGGCACGCACAAGTTGTCTGATTTTGACATCAAGCAAAATCTGGATGGCTATGCGATTAAGGTTCCTGTATTTTCATTTAGCAAGTTCCCTAACGTAGATAAAAATCTGGGACCAGAAATGAAATCTACTGGTGAAGCGATTCGCTTTATTAAAGATTTGAAAGATCCTTTCTTTAGAGAGTTGGAACGAAATCGTTCGGTTTATTTGACGAGGTAGAAGAAGGGTTGGAAGTTGGAAGTGGGAAGTGGGAAGCTCCGCGTGAACGCGGCCCTCTCACGCGGAGCTCCGCGTTCGAGTGAAGCTTCCCACTTCCCACTTCCCACTTCCCACTTCCCACTTCCCACTTCCCACTCCCCTCTTCCCTCTTTTCCCTCTTCCAACTCACTTAGCGTCCAGCAAATAAAGATAATAATTCTCCTTCTTCATGTTATAATTTTCAAACGACTTCCAAAGCTTTGCATTTGGGTAGCGATCTTTTGCCAGTGGTTTTGGTGTGAGTATGATGACGCCGCTGCGTTTTTTATATTTTGCGAATACCTTTAATTCGGCTTCTGGTGGAAAATAAACTTTATCCAGCCATTGATAATAAGTAAAAGGCTCTCCGGTGGGCAAGGAGTAGATCTCTCTTCCTGAATAAGCGCCGACTGGCGCTGTCTCAAATTTATTGATTGCAACTATAACGGCGCTTTCCGGTACTTCTTTTTTAATAAATTTTGCCGTGGCACAGGCGTTACTGAAAGGGTACTTTACCTCTTTGCTAATGGCCAAAGCATTGTAATAAAGTTGACACAAAAGGAAGCTGGCGATTAGGGCCATTTTGAATTTGGGAAGTGCCTCATTTCTTCGGTAATACATTTCGGTTAAAACCATGAAGAAAATAAAATTAACGCCCCAGTGGCGAACACCACCTTGATATATAAAGGTGCCAAACAAAACGGCGCCCAGCATATAAAACAGAAAAGCGATAAGCAAACTTTTGTCGCGCCAGAAGAACCAAACAAATAGTCCCAACAATAAAAGTCCGCTCAAAACACCTATGGCAGAATACCCAAACACATTGGTATCGGGAAGCACGCCAATCCAGAAGGCATTTGCAAAATTCCCCTGAATGGAATGCGCCAGATTATCCATCAAATTTGCATCGGTATTAAGGCCAACTACGTTATGATTGCTTCGCGGATAAACGGTCAGTACAAAGGTTGCCAGCCCAGCTAAAGCTGCTAAAGCATTCCATCGGAGCATTTTATTTTTCCAGAAGGAAATGCTGTTTTCTTTTTCATAAAAATCAAACAACAAACAAAGCATCACTGCGCCGGCGATAAAGACGCCATACACTTCCGTTTGGCAAAGTAAAAACAAAATCGCTGCTGTCCAGCCATTCACTTTTCTTTTTTCTTTTAGTAAAGCGGGAAGTAAAAAACTGAGCAAAATGAGCAAAATATATCCCCGATTTACAACACCGTATTGGTAGAAAAAATAGAATCCGCCAGCCATAGCAATTCGAATAAGCAAAGGCATTTTGAATCGAAAAAGCAATATAAAAAGTGCCGCCAGGAAAAGCAGGCCATGTGCAGATGCAAATAGCAAAGCTTGCTGGTCTGGCAAAAGTCCAGCTACATTGGAAATAAGCGCCCAGGGTTTGAGATAGGAAAACCAAAGAGCAGGATGTCCTTCGAGGTGTAAAAATTGCAACATTTCAGGAAAGGATTTATCACGAGCCAATAGCCATGGCTGCCACTCATCTTTCCAGAGTTCGTGGTATTTAAACTTTAGAAAAAAGTACGCTACTGTGACCAGAAGCAAGGCTCCACTACTCCTCCAATTTTTAGTTTTTTTATCCATTTAGCGTTGCGCTCTATGTTTTTAATTCAGGTAATTTATTCAGCCGTTTGCTGAAAAGACGGGAGACGGAAGTTTCCCACTAACGTGATGGGACACGGATTTGACGGATCGAACGGATAAGGACGGATTTTTTTCGTTAGACGTGAACCCTCTAATGTGCATTCAGAATAAATATAAAGAGCGCGATAAAGCAAAAAAATCCGTGTTAATCCGTTCGATCCGTCAAATCCGTGTCCCATCCGCGCTAACGGGCTTTACGTTCGCGGGAAACTTCCGTCTCCGAGACTTCGGGGCAGGCTTTCGGTCTCCGGTCTTAAAGCAGGCACTGCTGAACAGTTACGAATTCAGACAGTATTTGGGTTGTAATTAATCAACACCAGACATCCAATATGCAATTATACTTCATTATTATGAAAATCAACAAATCCGATGCTTTATTCCTTCATAGTTCTTACTTTTGATGTATGAAAACAAAAAAAGAAATAGTTGAAGACTGGTTGCCGCGTTATACCGGAACCGCTCTTAAGGACTTTGGGCAATACATTTTGCTGGTCAATTTTAGCAAATATCTAGAGATATTTGCTGAGATGCACGGCGTAGAAATCAAAGGAAAGAAGCGTTCCATGCCTTCTGCCACTGCTGGCGAAATTACAATGATCAACTTTGGAATGGGTTCTCCTAATGCCGGGACTATCATTGATTTAATTACTGCCATAACCCCTAAGGCTTGTTTATTTCTCGGAAAGTGTGGTGGGATAAAAAGCAAAAAAAATAAAGTAGGCGATTTAATCCTACCTATTGCAGCCATTCGTGGAGAAGGAACTTCTAATGATTACCTTCCACCTGAGGTACCTGCACTTCCTGCGTTTGCCTTACAAAAAGCGATCTCTACTACTATTAGGGATTACAATCAAGACTACTGGACGGGTACCGTTTACACCACCAACAAACGCGTTTGGGAGCATCGAAAAGATTTTAAAAGATATTTGAAGTCACTTCGTCCTATTGCTATTGATATGGAAACGGCAACCATTTTTGTGGCAGCGTTTAAGAATCATATTCCTGCAGGTGCCCTTCTTTTGGTGTCGGATATGCCAATGGTTCCGGAGGGAGTGAAAACGGAGAAGAGTGATGTCATTGTTACGCAGAAATTTGCTGAGCGACATTTGCAGATTGGGATTGATTCATTGAAGAAGTTGATTAACAAATCGCTTACGGTGAAGCATTTGAAGTTTTAGAGAGACCGCTTTGCGGTCAGGTCTCGTTGGCTTCGCCTCGACTGCGAGACCACATTGCTTTCAGACTTCCCGCTAATGTATATTTCAAGGCGGAGCAGAACATCCTACGTCAGGGCTTCGGTGGTAAACGATGCGGAAGCGCTGCGTTAAAATACTACGCTCACGACATTACTTCGACGTTGACCTTATTGTGATCTCATTACCGTTTGGCAGTTACAACCTTTTTGGATTGAGCATCCATTCTTCCCTTTTTATGATGAAGTTATTTAAATTTATCGTTCAAAAGTGAAGCTAAGTGCTTGATTCTGAAGACAAAGCTTCCCGAATCGAGTTCGGGACAGGCTATTTAGAGTTTCGTAGCCATCCGCGTGCCGCCGAAGCTTTAGCGGAGGAGCAAGCTACGGTGACGAAAAATAGCTGCAGTATTCAGGATCAATGACTTAGCTGCAAATTTGAAGAATAACTTTAAACAGCTTCTATAAACCCCATCTACCCGAAAAGCCTTCATTCCGGTAACAACCTGCATGTCGTGCAACTCCACGTCTTCGATCACCGGACCGATATGGTTAATGGATTGTAATATTTCAGATACCCCTGTACTCTGTCGCTTCTTTTGTCTGCGAATAAATGATAGCAATTTTCCCGACCTGCGTCAAACGCTCAGAGGTGCCTTTCAATAAAGCTTTATCGATTCGCTTTTTGATAACTTCATAGCGAACGTTGTAAGCGCCATCTACGTCAAATCGCTTTTCTTCTTATCGGAAATTTATGGCAATTGGACTACTGTGTACCAAAATTAAGGCTGCTACCCGAAGAGGCAGTGCAAGGCTGGTTTGAAGATTATCTACCAGATTTTCGATCTCGCAGGTAATCATCAATTGCCATAGGCGAAGGTTCTGCAAATTGCAAGCTATGCAAATGTTTTGCGAATCACTTGATAATGAAAATACGAATTTTTACAAACTTCTCCTATATTGAGGCAACAAAACGGGGTTTCCAGACAAGAGCTATCTAAAACTTAAATAAAGAAACCCAAATAAAAACCAATACTATGACTTTAAGTACGCTCGACTGGGGCCTAATCGTTGCCTTTTTTGTTGTTTCCCTGGGCATCGGAATTTATGCTTCGCGCAAATCCGGTAAAAACTCCTCTGAATTTTTTCTTTCTGGTCGGAATATGCCCTGGTGGCTGCTGGGAGTTTCTATGGTCGCTACTACTTTTTCTGCTGATACGCCTAACCTGGTCACAGGTTTGGTACGCGAACACGGTGTGTCTGGAAACTGGGGATGGTGGGCATTTTTATTGACAGGGATGCTGACTGTATTTGTGTTTGCGCGCTTGTGGCGAAGATCGATGGTAATGACGGATGTGGAGTTTTATGAGTTGAGATATAGTGGAGACATTGCGGCGTTTTTGCGTGGTTTCCGAGCTTTGTATTTGGGTTTGATTTTTAATGTGTTGGTGATGGGAGCGGTTTCATTGGCGGCTGTAAAGTTTGGTGAAATCATTTTAGGAATGCCGGGTTGGCAAACATTATTAATTGCTGGTTCGATCACCTTGATCTACAGTACCCTGGGTGGCTTAAAAGCAGTTATTCTAACAGACTTCATTCAGTTTATTTTAGCGATGATTGGCTCCGTTTGGGCCGCTATTTATATTGTCAACCTTCCTGAAGTCGGTGGGCTAGACGCACTACTGGCACACAAAAATGTAATTGGAAAAATAAATATTTTACCCGATTTTTCTGACCCTAATAGTTGGGTTCCGGTTTTGCTGGTTCCTTTAGCGGTACAATGGTGGGCCTCTTATTATCCGGGAATGGAACCGGGTGGTGGTGGATACATTGCCCAAAGAATGTTCTCTGCAAAGGATGAAAAAAATGCACTTAGTGCGACCTTATTATTTAACATTGCTCATTATGCCATCCGTCCCTGGCCGTGGATTTTGATTGCGCTAGCCTCTCTTATTGTTTTTCCTGAGACAGCAGAAATAGCGCGTATATTTCCTGTTTTATCAGATAGTAAAATTGGAGAAGATATCGCTTATCCTGCGATGCTTTCTAAACTACCTTCCGGCTTGTTGGGCTTGGTGGCGGCTTCCTTAATTGCGGCCTTTATGTCTACCATGTCTACTCAATTGAATTTGGGGGCGAGTTATTTAGTCAATGATTTTTATTTGCGTTTTATCAAAGCGGAGGCAAGTGATAAAGAACAGGTGACTGCTGGTCGGTTGTTTACGGTTCTTTCTGCAATACTTGGTTTGGGCTTAGGACTTGTGTTGACTGATGCGACACAGGCTTTCAACTTGCTATTGCTCTTAGGTGCGGGGACGGGTTTGATATATATTTTGCGTTGGTTTTGGTGGCGCATTAGTGCGATGACGGAAGTGGTGGCGATGATTGCGTCGTTGGTGATTGCCGCTTATTTTACTTTTTGCAATACGGCTTATAAAAAATTTAGCACACCAATAGATCATAGTTTCGAATCTTGGCAGACCTTGGTCATAGGTGCCATACTAACGACTATCATTTGGGTGACTGCCACTTTCTTGACCAAACCAACAGACGAAGAAACGCTGATAAAATTCTATCAAAAAATAAAACCTGGCGGACCTGGCTGGGATCCAATTATTGAAAAAGCTAAGGTAAAAGGTGTTGTTTTGAATAAGGCGAATGTTCAGTTTCCTTTGCAGATTCTTTGCTTTTTGGTGGGCACCATTTCTGTTTATGCGGCACTGTTTGCTACTGGTAATTGGATTTATGGGAACTATTCTTTGGCTGGTGGATTGACTTTGCTGGTTGTTGTAGGGAGTTTGTTTTTGATGAAGAGTTGGGCTAAGATTGTGGGGGCGGTGGAGTAGAAAAGGTGGGAAGCGGGAAGCGCCTTCTGACGTGGTATTGAGTAGGATGCACACACTGTCTGAATTAGGATTTTTAGGATGAAGGGATGATAGGATGCCCTCTACACGTTACCAAAACTCATTTTAGAGTTCACCAAAAAGTGAATCCTACCATCTTCTAATCCTATGAATGCTAATTCAGACAGTGGAGGATGGTAGGATTCAAACTTCCAAAAGAATCACCGAGCAATCACCACTTCCTTACTAACCACCTCCCGCCCCACCCGACAAGTCAACCAATAACTACCCGCTACCAACTCACTCACATCCACCATATGCGTAATATCCCCATGCCCGCTCTCAAACTGCAACACCGACCGACCGGAGGCATCCAATAATTCAAACACTGCTCTTCCTTTTATTACAGGACGGCGGAAATAAACATTCAAATAATCGCTGGTAGGATTGGGATAGATATTGACTTGAATGTCTAAGGCGGCTCCGGGTTCGGTGACATCGGAGAGTAGGTGGCAGCCGGGGACTAGGCAGCCGTGTTGGTCTACTTTTATTATCCAGGCGCGTTGTAGGGGAAGATCAATTGAATCCGCTGAATAAGACCTGGTTGAACCTACTAAAATAAAACCATCCTCAATTTCCTCTACTTCCGAAAAACTATGACGATGTTTCTCTTCAGTCAAAAAACTATACGAACGTGTCCATAAACTATCACCGTCAGTATCCAGCTTACATATGATGCCATAACCATCCGAGATCATGCCACTTGAAACCGGGCCAAGGCTATATCCGGCGCATACAAAACCAGAATTATCCGATACCTTTTTTAGTGAATTAATCTCACATATATTCTGACCAAAGAGATTAGCCACATCAGTCTCCCATTCAACATTTTGGTCGACATCTAGTTTGTAAACATTAGCATATAAGTATACATTAGCAGGTGTATACATATCAATTGGTTCTTGCTCCACTCCTTTTGCGGCTGCGATTAAAAGGCCGTTATCATTTGTAGAAATTATATCTTTTGGCCTGAAAAGTAATTCATCTGCGGGAGAAGTATACTCCCATTCTACATTACCAACTTCATCTATTTTCAACAAATGATTCTGATAGATGTAATCCGTCCAATTTGTAATCCAATTGGAATTTGATCCCGCGATTATTATTTCATTGTTTTGATCAAAGGCAAGTTGCATCCCTCTGTCATATAAATCAGATCCGTAAGTTTGACTCCAAAGCAGAGTTCCCAAGCTGTCAGTTCTGAGCAAATACATATCTGAAAAATTTGACCAGACTGGCACCCAGGTTCTTCCTAGTATTAAGAATCCCCCATCCTCTAACATGACCAGATCTTTACAATCTATTTCATGTACTTGTTGAGGGAGAGCTGGATGATAATTTCTTGTAAAAATGGTATCTCCATTGGAGCTATATTTCAGCAAAGAAATCCAACTATTCGATGCTCCTTGAACACTTGTTGCAAATGCGAAGTTGCCATCATGTGTAGGTATAAAGTTATCTCCAGTAAACCAATAATGATTGACAGTGTCAGAAAGACTCGTATGCCATAAGGCCTCACCTTCATGACTCATTTTTGAGAAAAGAACACTAAGATTGTTCGCAACAGCGGTATCAAGAGTATTCCCTAAAACATAAAAACAACTATCATTAACCTCTATTTGTCCTATCCTCGTATCAACAGGGCGATCAAAACTCAGGCGATAATTATAAGTTTCTTGCGCTACACCAGCGCTTGAAAAATAGAATAGGCAGCAAATCAATAAGACCTTTCTTCTTATGATAAAAAATAGTAAAAACGAACTTTTTATAAGGTAATTGGTTCTCATGATTTTTTAGATTTAATTTCCAGAAAACACTATATTACAAGAATAAAGTCAAAAAAAAAACAACACCTTCCTCATTTAAGTTAAAATACAAAAATAGAATACCAGCCGACTAACTTTCTCCCCTCAAGGACACAAGAAACAAAGCCCCAACTCCATCATAAAAAACTCCACCGGCGTCTCCCCCAAATACTCCCCATCCACTTCCACCATAGTCGGCTCTTCTCCAACAGATTCCACACGAATCGACTTAGCAAAATGCTCCGTCACCAAATCATGCTTCGCCAGCTTGCCCGCAAAAATATTCGGCGTATACAAAAGCACATCCAACTTAGACACTTGCCGCGCCATCGTCAAGGCAAAGCGGCCATCGTCCGACACAGCATGCGGGACGAATTGCATCCCGCCGCCAGAGTAACGACAGATGCCGATGTTAATGGTATAAAAAAGATCCTCGACTTCTTCTCCATCAAAGCACACTTTTGCTTTTTTCAATTTGTATTTGAATAAATAAACCAACACCAGCCACAAGTAATAAATGGCGGGCAAAATCTTTGGGGACCTTTCCGCTTTCACTTTTGTTAGATAAGCATCGTAGGCGAGGCCGGCTACATTGGCGAAATAGCGTTGTTCCTTTTTTCCATTGTTGTGATAGGTGACGAGGCCGATGTCTTGTTGAACGACTTGAGCGCTGGGGATTTTCAGAATCCATTTTTTGTAGTTGTTGGGAATGCCGTGGGTTTTGATCCAGTCGTTGCCGGTGCCTAGAGGTAGGAGTGTGTATAGGATGTCGGTGGAGGGAATTTGTTGCTGTTGCAAAATTCCGTTGATGACTTCGTTGTTGGTGCCGTCACCTCCGATGGCCATGATTTGGCGAAAGCCTTTTTGAATGCCTGATGCGACTAGCTCAATGGCGTGTTGGTGGTATTCCGTTTCTACTAAGGTGAAGGTGAAGTTGTTTTCTTTTAGTAATTGTTGTATGTCATTGGCGAGCTTTCCTGCTTTGCCGTTTCCGGCTGCGGGGTTTAGGATGATCCACCAGGGGTTGGTGTTGTGCAAGAATTTTTCTTTCATGCTTTTCTCTTGTTGCCTTCGATGGTGATGGGACACGGATTTGACGGATTGAACGGATGAGGACGGATTTTTTCTTTTTTTTGCGCTCCGAATATAAAGCTTAACTTACGTTAGAAGGGTTCACGTCCTACGAAAAAAATCCGTCTGATCCGTTTAATCCGTTCGATCCGTGTCCCATCCCCCTTTACATCCGCTATTTTATCGAAAATATAGGACAGTCTATATTATATTGACCCTTTTTTCTGATCTTTGACCTAACGTTGCCATTTAAAATGATTTGCTAAAAAAAACTAACCGCGAAGATTGACACTGACAAAGACCTTATGAGTATCCTCAAACTGGAAAATGTAACTAAAACATACGACAAGCACATCGCTGTCAATGACGTAAGTTTCGAAATCCCCAAAGGTTGTATTTTTGGATTGCTAGGCCCCAACGGCGCTGGCAAGACCTCCCTGATTCGAATCATCACGTCCATCACACGGGCCGATCAGGGCACCGTTTACCTCGATGGTGAAAAACTGAGTTCCCAACATCCTTATCAGATTGGGTACATGCCGGAAGAGCGGGGCCTATACAAGAAAATGAAAACGGGTGAACACCTGATGTATCTCGCTCAGCTTCGCGGTCTTTCCAAACAAAAAGCACTCAGCGAAATTAATTACTGGTTCGAAAAATTTGACATCGAAAGCTGGTGGGACAAACGCGTAGAGGAATTGTCAAAAGGAATGCAACAAAAGATACAGTTCATTTCTACCGTCATCCATCGTCCAAAACTATTGATTCTGGATGAACCCTTTTCGGGCCTTGACCCGCTCAACACCAACCTGATCAAAGACGAAATCAACGAACTTCAGTCCAACGGCACCAGCATCGTTTTTTCGACCCATCGAATGGAACAGGTTGAAGAAATTTGCGAAAATATCGTATTGATCAATCAGGGAAAAAACGTTCTCGAAGGATCAGTCAAAGACGTCAAAAATCAATTCAAAGAAAATTTATTCCAAATAGAATACCAAGGCAATCTACCTGCTGACATCAACGATAAGTTTAAAATCCTAACATTAAAGAACAACAAAATTATCGTCAAATTGGAAAGCGAGAAAAATTCCAACGAATTGCTAATGTACCTTTTACAGGAAGGTGTTTACGTAAGTGCCTTTCATGAAATACTGCCTAGCTTGAATGAGATTTTTATTATGCAGGTGGGAGGAGGAGACGGAAGACCGAAGACCGAAGACGGAAGTTTCCTGCGACCGTAGAAAACGTTAGAGGGAAACTTCGGTCTTCCGTCTTCGGACTTCGGTCTTTATTTTTTGAAAAAAAATGAGCAATGAACAAACTCTGGTTAATCATAAAAAGAGAGTATTTAACTCGCGTAAAAAAGCGATCCTTTATATTGGCAACGGTGCTCACGCCATTGGCCTTTGCCTTGTTCTTTGTGGTGGTGGGTTTCATCTTCGCTTATGATAGTGGCGAAAGTTTGAAAGTGGCATTTATCGACCCGGGGCAGATATTGGATCCTAAAAAAGGATTGAAATCAGAGCAGGACAACTCCCTGCATTTTATTCGAAGGAATGAATCTATTGATGTTTTAAAACAACAGGTAACAGAAGGCAAATACGATGGTATTCTCGTTTTGCCTACCATTGACAATGTGTATAAAAAGGAGGATGTGGTCTACTACTATTCCGACAAACAAGTAAGCATCAATACCAATCTCGCCGTTACCAGTCGTGTCAGCAAAGTCATCCGGGAATACAAAATAAGAAGGCTCAACCTCGATCAAAAAGAATTGGATGCCCTTAAATCAGATTTGGTTTTTGATCCGGTTCCCATCTCTGCCGACAAAGAAGATGAAAGTTCAAAAGCCAGTATTATTGCTGCTGGAATTGGCGGATTTATGGGTTTGATTATGTACATGACTGTTTTTATTTATGGCATGATGGTGATGCGATCGGTGATGGAAGAAAAGACCAGTCGGATTGTAGAAGTCATGATTTCCACCGTCAAACCATTCCAACTGATGATGGGAAAAATAATTGGTGTGGGCGCAGTAGGATTGACACAACTTTCCATTTGGGCCATCATACTGCCAATTACCATTCTCATTATTCAACTCATTTTTGGCTTTGATCCACAGGCATTGCAAAACGCCTCGCCTTCTGGTGCGATGGCTCCTGACACCAACGAAATGCCATTCATTGTTGATGAAATTACTAATGAATTATATTCTCAAAACTGGCTGCTCATCGTTCCGCTTTTTATCTTTTATTTTTTGGGTGGATACTTTTTGTATGCCTCTATGTTTGCAGCAGTAGGTTCTGCGATGGGCGACGACCTGGGAGAAGGACAGGCTTTGACTATTCCGATTACCATCCCAGTGATACTGGCCTTTTATATCATGTTTGCAGCGGTGCAATCGCCGCATAGCAAACTGGCAGTTTGGTCTTCGATGTTTCCGTTATTTTCACCTATTGTGATGCCGGCTCGTTTGGCCTTTGATCCGCCGGTTTGGCAGATTCTTTTGTCGGTGGCCATACTAGCTGCTACCTCTATATTTTTTGTTTGGCTTTCTGCCAGAATTTATCGGGTAGGTATTTTGATGTATGGTAAGAAGGTGTCTTTTAGGGAATTGGGTAAGTGGATTTTTTATCGGGACTGAACGCAATTGGAATGGGAATTGGAATGGGAATTTCTCTTCTTATGCGGAGCCCGCTAGCGTGGATGGGACACAGATCGAACGGATTGAACGGATACGGACGGATTTTTTTCGTAATAACGTAGCCCTTCTAACGCAAAACCCTCTAACGCAATACTTTGCATTAGAGGGTTCACTATTTCTACAGGAAAAAATCCGTTAAAATTCGTTCAATCAGCGAAAATCTGTGTCCCATCGCGTTAAAGGGCCATTCACATTCCAACTCACATTCACATTCTAATTCTTCACCCAAATCTCCACCCGCTGATTCACCATATGCTCTTCTTCTGAGCACACCACGCCATTCTCACAATGATTCAGCAACTGCGTTTCGCCAAGGCCCAGATAAGACATTCGCTCAGCAGGGATACCTTTGTAAAGCATGTAGTTGAAAATGGCTTTTGCCCGCTTTCTGGAAATCTCCAGGTTATTTTCATCGTATCCGATACTAACGGTATGCGCCGCAATTTCTAGTTTCAAGGAGGGGTTGTCCCTCATCAATTCAGCGACTGGTTCCAGATATTTTGTTTTGGAAGGATCGAGTAAATACGCTCCTGGCGAATATTGGACATCTTCCACCACGCAGTACATTCTTTTTTCAAGCCTTCCCTTTTTTACACGTTTTTTAATGTCATTAAATGACAACAACTGCCCCTGCTCTATTGTCTCGTCAATTGGTTTGTTGGTATTTCCAGCAATGACATTTTCTGCTCCATCTTTTTCGCGAAGAATTTCTTCTTTATTTTCCACCTTTGGTTTGTCTGCTGCTCTTTCCAAAATTTTCGTTGTAGCCTTTATCGGGGCTGTGGCTATTTTAGTTTTTATAGTATCCACAACAGGTAGTTCAGAGATTTCTTCCATTACCGTTTCAGTCGCCACCTCAATTGTTGCTTCAGTTTGTACTTCAGTAGGCAGTTCTTCTTTTATTACTGTTTCTTTTGCAAGTTCGTTGAGAAGATCGGCTTCTTCATTTATCGTTGTGGGAGAATAAACTTGTGTTGGTACGTCGGGTAAACTATCTGTAGGTATTGCTACCTCTCCGACCGTTTGACTTAGGTCCATTGATGATTCTATTGCGACTTCTGATTGAGTATCAACTATAGCTTCTGCAAACGGTTGGTCGCTGATCACAAAAAGATAAATATCATCATCACCACCCTGTCTTGAGGAAGTAAAAAAGCCGCTCGTGCTGTCAGACTTTATATAAAGCGACACATCATCATGTGAACTATTAAAAGGCTTGCCCACATTGACAGGTTCTTCCCACTCGCCCTTTGCATTTTTCTCGGTGACAAAAATATCATAGCCACCAAATCCAACATGCCCTTTCGAACAAAAATACAATTTTCCATCACTGTGCATAAATGGGAAACCTTCATTCATGGAGGTGTTGATTTTAGGGCCCATATTTCGGGCCTTACCCCACTTGCCCTTTTTTCTGACACTGTAGTAAATATCCGTTCCTCCTTCACCTGATGGTTTGTCAGATGTAAAAAACAAAGTGGATCCGTCTGGTGAAATAAAAGGGTGCATGTAATTATAATTGGGCCGGCAAAAAGAGACAAGTTTTGCTCCCTTCCATTTTGAGTTGCTTCTTTTAGCGGTATACAGTTGCATGGAATACGCATTCCTTCGGTTGACGGTGCTACCATTTTTGGTAAAATACACTTCTGAAGCATCTGTCGAAAAACTAGCCGTTGCTACATTTTTATTGAGATCGTTTATTTTAGCTGAAAAAGATTTGGGTGCGTTGAAAGTACCATCTTCATTTATTTTACTATAGTACAATCGTACGTAGTCGCGACCTGTCGTTGCTGACTTTTGTTTCATAAATTTTATTCCCGGATTTCTGTCTGAAGAAAAAACAATTCCATTGTTATAAAATACCGGAGCGGTATCATCCAGGTCGGTATTGTATGGGTAAGCATCAAAACTTACGTGTTGAAAAACAGGCTCTATAAACTGCACCTTATCGCAAGCCGTTGCCATCAATTGGCCTTCGGGTTTATCTGGTTCCAGTTCATCAAATTTTAAAAAATATTTTTTTGCTTCCGTATATTTTTCCAGACTCATCAATACTTGTCCAAACTGAAAATATGCGTTTGAGCGAAGACGAGGTTCCTCTATTACCTGACGATATTCTATTTCCGCTTCCTCCATCCGATTCAGCATCATGAGTGAGTAGGCTAGTTTGGTTCTACCAGGCAAGCTCTCTTTATTGGCTAGTGCTTTTTGAAATAAAGGAATGGCATCCGCAAAGCTCTGTAACTTATAAAGCTGATTAGCTTTTTCCATCGTAGATTTCTGAGCATAGCTCAGGCTAAATGTGAGCAACAACAGGGCTGTAATTAGTACCTTCAATGGTTTCATACTACGAAGTATTTTTTTTAATACATTGCTTTATCCCAACTATTATCGACTCTCTGATTAGTTAGGGCTAGATGTTGGATGTTTATTTCGACCAGCCAGGAGGCTGGCAAAGGACACATCCAACACCTGGCATCCAACAATATTGCAGTCTTAAAATCATTCAACTAAGCAGGGTTACCTTTTCTCCTTTAAAGCGTCATTTATTAATAAGTAAACGATTTTAAAGGAATTGAAGAAATCCTTTACAAAAGAAGGAAGCAAATTAATTAGATTTTTCCGATTTTGTAATAATGCCCTAAACGATTGACCGATAGGGAATTAGTGTGGGAATTATTCAGAATCATCTAAAGGAAAAATCTAAATAATTCCGTCAAACTACTTAGATAGAATTGGAGTTATTAAACAACTTCTATAACTTAGAGCACTCTTAACTTTTATAGAAACGCTCAAAATTGTAATTACAGAGTACGAAATTTGTTAAACAGTTCTTAATGTTACACAGCAAAAATTATGCAATTTTATAATCTGTCAATAATATAAACACTAATTCGTTAATAAATTGGGCTACCTGACCGCCTTTCGAAAAATATTTCATCATTCTGCCTAATGGGCATTGTAAACTAAGTTCTGTCCGTTTTGAATGCTTCTTTTGAAATTACTTTTCGTTAGAAATCCCTTAAATAGCTAAGGCTATTCGCAGAATTTATAGCTCAATTAATTTCAAAATAACCTATTCAAAACAGAAACAACTCATATTCACATTGCCCCAAGGGCTAAATAGGCTAAAAGCCAATAAAAATCTACATCTAATGATACGACAACTACTATTTTTACTACTCGTCTTTTTATCCAATGTTGCAATAGTCAATGCTCAAATCACAGAAGACGTAAAATCTATGAATCTTGGCGTTAAGAATGCGCTTATTCTTGAATTACCTGACACCAAAACGAAATTTGTTTCAAAACTTTGGAAAAAACATATTAAGGACTACAAGGGTAAAGCCAAAAAAGTGAAAAAAGCAGATGAACTACTTGCCAAGGAATGTCAGATTCCTGAGATAGGAGGAGAAGGTAAAGTGGATGTTTACACCCGGTTTTCTTCAAATGGCGACAACGTATTTATGACGATGTGGGTAGACCTGGGTGACAACTTCCTTGCTTCTGCCGACCATCCTGATAAATATACGGAAGCGGAAAAATTTCTCATGCGTTTTGCCCTTGAGGTAACTAAAGAGAAAATCAAAATTGAAATTGACAAAGAGGAAGATACACTTAAGGACTTCGAGAAAGACATGAAAAAACTGGTTCGTGCCAACGAAAATTACCATAGAGACATAGAGCAGGCTAAGGAAAAAATCAAAAAAGCGGAATCCAATATTGCTCAAAATGAAGTAGATCAGAAAAATGCACTCCAGGAGATTGAGGCGCAAAAGGATAAGGTGGTAAAGGTGAAGAAGCGATTGGAGGATTTGTAGAGAGAAGTCCGAAAACGGAAGTTCTCTTTTATATATTGAGCCCGCTAATGCAGTATTGCTTTAGCGGGCTCGCACGTTTGAGGAGGGTGTTTACTCAACGGTGTCTTTCCATCAAAATTTCAATCAAAATCAAAATCAAAAAATTCCCTACTCCTTCGCCAGATCCTTCGCCAGATCCTTCGCCAAGGCTTCGGCTCCTAAGAAAGGCTTCTGCGTACACAGACGAACGCAGGAGCTCTGCTTATAACAACCAGATTGTCAACTAAATAAGTAGATCACGTTTAAGGGCTTTTTGATTTTGATTGAATTTTTGATTTTGATTCAAAAACCATCAGACACACTTAAATGAAGACGCTCCGTTTGAGGGAAACTCCGGTCTCCGAGATTTCGGGGCAGGCTTTCGGTCTTCCGTCCTCCTCCCCACATGTGTATAACTTGTGCATAAACCCCGATTTTATCCTCCTTTTCCCAACATATCCCACCCTTCCTTCGTATAACTTAAAATTATTTGTGTTAATTAGAGCACTCCAACTTCCTTTTTAAAACATTTTTGTTTATATTGTAAGCCAGACATATATGTCAATCTGGACAAATCAATTTGCATAAAAAAATATGTGATTTTCTTTTTCACAACATGCTCTATCTTAAAGTAGTTACACAGAAAGTAGAAGCTTTTACATATTGCTGTTTTTATAAATGTGATAACTTTATAAATTGTCCCGATCTCTAGACGACATCTACCGTTCACGAACAAAATTGTATATTTTTTTGAACACATTATTTTAAATTCTATTTATTTTAAAGCGAAAATTACTTTAGCAAAAAAAAGTTCTGCACATTTGTTAGGAGTTATCAACATTTTTCAAAAACTTGTCAACACATGTGGAAAACCACGTAAATCTGAACGGCTAGTTAATTCAAACTGAATACCCTACTTTTACAACCCGGTTCGAATGAATCAGGATACCTGAGATAAGGTTGGAAGGCTAGAAGGCTAAGGTTGGAAGGACGCATGATACGCGGAGCCCGCGATCGCGCATCCTTCCAACCCTAATCACCTTCAAACCTTAAAAAAGGTACACACTATTTGTTTTTACAGATCATTGAGAAAACAGTATTACACAGGGAGGCAACCTGTTAATTTTTAGAAACACAAACACATGCCAGATTCAACTAACCCGATACCGTTGACCAACTATCGGGGTAACAAAAAGAAGGGGTCAGATCTTTCCAACTACGTTTTCGGAAAAGTGCAGCCACAGGCTTTACCACTCGAAGAAGCGGTATTGGGAGCCATCATGCTCGACAAGGATGCACTTCCCGTCATCCTGGATATCCTCAACGCTGAAAGTTTTTATTCAGATGCACACCAGCTCATCTTTAGAGCCATGCTTCGCTTGTTTGAAAAAACACAGCCTGTCGATCTATTGACCGTAACTGAAGAACTAAAAAAAGGCGGAGACCTCGACAAAGCAGGTGGTCCTTACTACCTCGTTGAACTAACCAACCGCGTAGCCTCTGCTGCCAACATAGAATATCACTCCAGAATCATTACGCAAAAGCACATCCAACGTGAGCTTATTCGCGTTTCCACAAAAGTGATCAAAGATGCTTTTGAAGATACAACCGATGTTTTCAATCTTTTGGATGAAGCTGAGCAAGGTCTGTTCGCCATCACCCAGCAGAACCTGAGTCGTAGCTACGAAAGTATGGGCTCGCTGACGAGTCGTGCATTGAAGCAACTCGAGGAGCTGTCGCAAAAGAAATCTGGTCTGACTGGTGTGCCTACAGGTTTCACCGATTTGGATCGATTGACCTCTGGCTGGCAGCCTTCGGATTTGGTTATTATTGCGGCTCGGCCGGGTATGGGTAAATGCTTGGGCAAAGGCACTAAGGTATTAATGTATGATGGCGAATTGAAAAAAGTAGAAGACATTCAAGCTGGTGAACTTTTAATGGGTGATGATTCTACGCCACGTACCGTAAAAACAATTGCCAGAGGAAGAGAAAAGATGTATTGGGTTCGCCAAAACAAAGGCATGGACTATCGTGTAAACGAAAGCCATATCCTCTCACTCAAAAGAAGTCGTACCGAAGGGCCTCATAAAAATGGAGATGTTCTCAACATCACTATTAAAGATTATTTGTCTAAATCAGATAAGTTTAAATCAAACTATAAAGGCTACAAAGTTGGTGTTGAATTTGAGGAACAAGCAACTCCACTCGCGCCCTACTTTTTAGGAATCTGGCTAGGTGACGGTTCGGCTGCTAAAAGTGACATCGCCACCACTGATGAAGAAGTGGTTACTTATTTACAGGAGTATGCTGCTGAGTTAAATCTGGGTTTGAAAGAATACAAAGCTCCAGGTAAATGCCCGCAGTATAATATTTCCGGAGCTTACACTGGTAATAAAGGCTATTCTTTAAAACGAGAATTAAGAAATATTGGCGTTTTGAATAATAAGCATATTCCTCAAAACTACCTGATCAACTCTACCACCAAACGACTAGAACTACTCGCAGGATTAATTGATTCTGATGGCCACTATAATGAACAGTCCAACGGATATGAAATCACTCAAACAAGAGAAACTCTCGCAAAGGATATCAAATTTTTATGCGACTCTTTAGGATTTAGAACATCCTTAATCCCTAAAACAGCAAGTATAAAATCTATTGGTTATGAGTCAGAAGTTTATCGCGTAAGAATATATGGCGACGTAGACAGAATACCTGTCAAGATCAAAAGAAAAGAAGCAAACCCCTGCGCCAGTAAAGTCAATTGGCAGGTAACTGGCATCCAGGTAGAATACGACAAAATTGACGATTATTATGGATTTGAAATAGATGGTAACAGACTCTTTCTTTTGGAAGATATGACAGTAACCCACAATACAGCCTTTACTTTAGCACTAGCTAGAAACGCAGCCGTCGACTTCGAAAAACCAGTAGCCTTTTTCTCCTTAGAGATGTCAAACGTACAATTAGTACAACGTCTGATTTCGATGGAAGCAGAAATATCTGGTAGTAAATTGCGTAATGGACAATTGGAAGATTACGAATGGCAACAACTACAAAGCGCCATCGAAAAAATGAGTGAGGTGCCCATTTACATTGACGATACTCCGGGTATTAATATTTTCGAGCTTCGCGCAAAATGTCGTCGTATGAAAATGCAACACGACATTCAGATGGTGGTCATTGATTACCTTCAGTTGATGTCGGGTGGACCAGATAGTGGAAAAGGAAATCGTGAACAGGAAATTTCGATGATCTCTAGATCGCTAAAAGGTCTGGCTAAGGAACTAAGCGTTCCGGTTATCGCACTTTCGCAATTGAGTCGTGCCGTGGAAACAAGAGGAGGAAACAAACGTCCGATGCTATCAGATCTTCGTGAATCAGGAGCGATTGAGCAGGATGCAGATATCGTTTCCTTTATCTACCGTCCGGAATATTATTCTATCCTCGAAGATGAAGAAGGTAACTCTCTGAAAGGTATTGGTGAAATCATTGTCGCCAAGCACAGAAACGGGGCACTTGATACCGTGAAGCTAAAGTTCATTGATCACTTTGCCAAGTTTACCAACCTGGATGATCCGGATTTCAGTCAACTATTGGCTTCTGATCCTGACCCTTCTTCTACCAACATCATTACCCGTCCATCAAGAATGAATGATAATGATGAGGATATTCCGTTCTAGTGATCTACCGCTAAATGATTGAACAGCATGTTGCTGCATTTCCGAATGTAAAAAACAAAGAAATACTGCTCAATTATTTCGGACTAGTCGCACTAGCAATTTGCAGATGACTTGTTAAAAAGAGTACTTTGAATAGGGTCAAAGTACCTATACTAAAAGGGCTGGAGAATTTTCTTCGGCCCTTTTGGATTTGGTAGTAATTCCTTACTTGCGATTCGTTTTTCCCTTGAACGCGGGATTAAAACAATGACACCTAAATCGGTTATACACGCTTCCCTATGCAAATCTCAAATACTATTGAGCTCAAAGCAGAAGAGTTCTCCAATTTGATCAACCTCTTTAATTTTGAATTCGTAACTTTACAACCGAATGAAGAAACCAGGCAAACATAAATCCAGGCAACCCAAAATAAGTTTTGACAAAATAAAACACAGCGGTCAAAAGCAAACTGGGAAGGAGTCCGTTCCAATAGAAGGAATGCGGCTCAATAAGTACGTGGCGCACTGCGGTATTTGCTCTCGTAGAAAAGCAGCCGATTTTATCAAACAAGGTTTGGTAAAAGTAAATGGTGACGTTCAAATCGAGCCCTTCTACCAGGTAAAAGAAACCGATCAGATCACCTTCAAAGATGAACCGATCAAACCAGAAGAACGACGGGTTTACATTTTACTCAACAAACCAAAAAATGTGATCACCACTTCCGATGATGAGCGTGACCGCAAAACAGTACTCGACCTCCTGGGTGGAAAAATAAAAGAACGTGTTTATCCTGTCGGTCGTTTAGACTGGGCCACAACCGGTCTTTTACTGATCACCAACGACGGAGATGTCGCCAAAAAATTATCACACCCCAGTCACAAAGTCACCAAATATTACGAAGTCACTCTGGACAAACCAGTGGCACAGCAACACGTCAAGCAAATCAGAGCGGGCCTCACTTTAGATGACGGTCCCGTTTCCGTTGACAGCGTCAACTATCTAAACGAAAAAATAAAAGAAGAAGTGGGCGTAGAACTACACGTAGGCAGAAACCGAATTGTACGTCGCATCTTCGAACATTTCGGCTACGAAGTTTTACGATTGGACCGAACCTACTATGCCGGCCTCACAAAAAAAGATTTACCTCGTAGCCGCTGGCGCTTTTTGAGCGAACGCGAGATTATTATGCTAAAACATTTTACTTAAATTGTTGATGGGACACAGATCTAACGGATTGAACGGCCTCCGTCGGCCAAAGCCCTATGGCGGCGGACGATAAGGACGGATTTTTTTCGTAAGACGTGAATCCATCTAACGCAAGCCGAGTTAAATAAAACGTGAGCGCGAAAGAAATAAAAAATCTGTGCAAATCCGTTCAATCCGTTAAATCCGTGTTCCCATCCCCGTTAGAAGGCTCATTCAAAATACACCATAGTGCTACTAAAAACCCGAGGCATCGTCATCAAATCCATCAAGTACTCAGAAACGAGTCTGATCGTCGATGTGTACACGGAAGAGAAAGGACTAAGAACTTACATCGTCAGCGGCGTACGAACAAAAAAATCGAAAGTCAGTCCCAGCCTTTTGCAAGTGATGTCCTTACTCGACATGGTGGTCTATCATCGGGATGATAAAAATCTGGCACGTACCAAAGAAATAAAAGGCGCTCATATCTACAACTCACTTCCATTCGATATTAAGAAAAGTTCAGTCGGGCTTTTCATGGCAGAGATTATTCAAAAGACACTGACCGATCCGGAGGAGAACAAGCGATTATTCGAATTCATTTTCAACGCCTTTATCTTTCTGGATCAGACAGAAGAAAGTGTAGCCAATTTGCATCTTTCCTTCATGCTTCATCTGATGCCCTATCTCGGGTTTATGCCCGACGGTGCTTACAGCAAAGCAAGCCCATTTTTTGACTTGAAAGAAGGTCGTTTTACCGGATCACCTGAGCATGTAATCCTTTATATGAAAGATCCACTGAGCTCTTATCTCGGTCAATTGTTAAAATTACCTTTTCACGAAAGTCATCAACTAAAAATCAGTAAGACTGATCGCAAACTATTACTCGACGATTTATTGAAGTTTTATCGCTTGCATATCGAGAATTTTAACGATATTCAATCCCATATCATACTCGAGGCCGTCTTCGGCGGATAATAAGCTCAATTCCAATTGCGTTTATATGTCCTGAGTAGTTATTTACTATTTACGCTCACCAGATTATCAAAAAACTCGCATCCCGCAGGGGATGGCCATTAGGCACATTGCATTATGGATTTGTAAATATTTGCAACTTTTTAGCAACTCAATCGATGAGATCGGGTTGGATGTTAGATTTCAATAAGTTAGTCACTGAACATTTGCTTTATATTTTCATTTCAGCCTACGGCTCTGCCGCAATTGTGCTAGGGGAATCTCATTTTTCACAAATAAAACGAGATTAAAATGTCCACACAAAACAATTATTCCAACTCAAAACCAGAACTTAACCCATTGGAAAAGAAAGCCTCTCGCTGGAAACAGCTAAAAGAAAAAAAACCCAAAATTGCATGGGCGATTAAAATAATGGGAGGACTGGCATTGGCCGTCTTCACCTTCATCATCATGCTCGCACTGCTGGTTCGCTTCGGTGCTTTTGGCCAACTACCTTCCGAAAAAGATCTGGCCAACATCAGCAACGCCAACGCTTCAGAAATTTATTCTGCCGATGGTGTCCTTCTAGGAAAATACTATATCGAAAATCGAACGATTATTGATTTCGAGGACATTTCACCTGACATTGTCAATGCTTTGATCGCTACGGAAGATGCACGATTTTTCGAACATAGTGGCATTGATGTTAGAAGTTACCTTCGAGTTCTGGTAAAAACTATATTAATGCGCGACAACTCCGGAGGTGGCGGAAGTACGCTGAGCCAGCAACTTTCAAAAAATCTTTTCCCAAGACAAAAGCATCGCTTCTTATCCATACCCATCAACAAACTCAAAGAAATGTTTGTAGCCAGAAGGTTAGAACGGGTACATAGCAAAGACGACTTGATCAACCTCTATTTAAATACCGTCCCTTTTGGTGTAAATATCTTTGGTGTGCAGGTCGCTGCCCAACAGTTTTTTGACACCAATGCAAAAGATATAAAAACGGAAGAAGCTGCCGTTCTCGTGGGTATGCTCAAAGCAAACACTTATTACAATCCGGTTCGTAATCCAGATAATGCTTTAGGTCGTAGAAACACCGTGCTGCGACAAATGAAAAAATATAAGTACCTGAGTGATGTCAAATGTGACTCTTTGATCAATCTTCCTATAGAAGTTAAGTACACCAAAGAAAGCCACACCGAAGGAATGGCTACTTACTTTCGCGAATATTTGCGCCATGAGGTAAGCAAGGTTTTAAAAGATTACAAAAAGGAAGATGGTTCAGCATACAATCTCTATACCGATGGACTCGTCATTCATACCACCATTGATTCTCGCATGCAACAATATGCAGAAGATGCCGTGCAAGCACACATGAAGCATTTGCAAAAAAGTTTTGATAATCACTGGAAAGGCCAGAAACCCTGGGGTGATGATGCCGTCATTTTAAAGGAAATGAAAAAGTCAGAGCGCTACGAACGTCTGGCTGAAAAAGGATTTTCCGAAAAGGAAATCAAAACAGCTTTCGACAAAAAAGAACCCATGACCATCTTCACCTGGGATGGTGAAAAGACAAAAGAGATGAGCCCGCTCGACTCCATCAAATATTATTATTGCATGCTCAACGCCGGCTTTCTTGCCATGGAACCCGGCTCTGGTGATATTATGGCCTGGGTGGGAGGTACCAATAGTAAATACTTTCAGTACGATCACGTAAAGGCGAGGCGACAAGTGGGTTCTACCTTCAAACCAATCGTTTATGCCAGTGCTTTACAAAGTGGCTATCTTCCTTGTGATTATTTTGAAAACAGACTGGTTACATATACCGATTATGAAGACTGGCAACCCCATAATTCAGATGGCAAATATGGCGGACAATTTTCAATGGGAGGTGCTTTGAGTAACTCGGTGAATTCTGTTGCCGTTGATTTAATTATGCGTACCGGGATAGATAAAGTAACTGCTTTGGCCAACGACATGGGCATCACTGCAAAGATCCCCCAAGGTCCTGCCATCGCACTTGGTGCTGTAGATCTTTCGCTTTATGAAATGCTACAAGTCTACGGAACCTTTGCTAACAGAGGCTTACACGTAAAACCAAGATACCTCACGCATATAGAAGACAACACAGGAAAAGCAATAGCCATTTTCAAAAAAGATGACAAACCTGTGCGTGCACTAAGTCAGGATCACGCCGATATCATGACCAAAATGATGGAGATGGTAGTCGACAGTGGCACCGCCCGTCGACTTCGACTTACGTACAAACTGGAGAATGATATAGCTGGAAAAACAGGAACCACGCAATCACATGCAGATGGTTGGTTTTTAGGGTTTACCCCAAACTTAGTGGTTGGCTCCTGGGTAGGAGCTGAGTCGCCGCGCATTCGTTTTCGGTCTATTAGATTGGGCCAGGGTGCGAATACAGCCTTGCCCATTTCTGGCATTTTTATGCGCGATTTGATGAAGGATAGTAAGTACAAAAAATGGCGTTATTCCTCTTTTCCTGATCCTAGTGTGGAAGTTTTGGACGCGATGAACTGTCCGAGATTCCGCACAGAAGCACCACCCATTGCGGAAGAAAGTGGCGGTGGTTTTAATGAGCAACTGGATAAATTGTTGGAATCTTTGAAAAAGAAGAAAAAGGATAAAGAAGAGAGGAAGGGAGATGTGGTCTATAAAGACAAAAAGAAATCCTCACAAAAATCTAAAGAGTCAGAACGAATTAAGAAGAAAAACGAAAAGACGAAAAAGAAGCAAGAACGAAAGAAGAAACGGAAGAAGAAGTGGCGAGAATTTTTTAATAAGGATTAGGGCTGGATGCAAGATGCTGGATGCTGGATCACACGGTACGTAGCGATCGCGGTACTCCGCTAGACGTGATCCAGCAACTAGCAACTAGAACAAATCATCTATAGTCAAAACCTGGTCAATTAAACCAAGACTGTATTCGTTGTTGGTCATACCAAATACAGTGATAAGGGTCAGAAAAAGTTGTTTCTTTGTTTTAGTGCTTTCTTCAAAAACATCCATTTTATTTTTGAGTGTTTGAGCATAAACTTTTGAAATTGAGAATTCTTTGTTATAAAATTTTATTTCAAAAATGTTTATGACCTGATCATTCCGATCTAAGAGCAAATCTATTTGAGTGTTCTTTATTTTACTGGTTCCTTTTTTATAAAATGTAGATGCTATGGAATGTACTCCTCCTATGCTAAGCGATTTTTTGATTTCGGTAATATGCTTTAAGCAGACGTTTTCAAAAGCATAGCCACACCAAATTTTATATTCCTGCGTTTGACTAAGTCGTTTCCAAACGCCATCTTTCCCCATTTTATTTTTTTCAATAAATTGAAGATAAAAAATAGAATACTCATCTGTCAAACGATACAACTTATCCTTAGTCTTTTTTCCAAAAGGTAGGAATACTTCTATAAACCCTGATTGCTGCAACTCGTCTAAAACTTTAGTAAGATTTCCCCCATTAGTTAAATCTGTACTTTTAATTAAATTACTTCTAATCATCCCCCCTTTATGCTTTGCAAGCGCCCGAACAATGCTTATATGATTCTCGGAGTAATCAAACAAGGCTCCATAAAGATTGGCAAATTCATCTTTCAATAAACCAGTACCTGAAAAACAAATTTCTTCAATATTTTGCGTAGCGCTTCTACCTTTTTCTACCTCTTTCAAATAATGCGGGATTCCACCCATTGCCATATATAATTGCACTAAATGATAACGGTTTAGTTTGATATTTCTGCTTTTAAGAAATTCCTCCGTTTCGGAAAGCGTAAAAGGTTGGAGATGTATTCGTCTGGTTATTCGATTGTGTAAACCACCTTTATCGTTCACAACTTTCTGAATCATCCATGAAGCTGCAGAAGCACAAATAACAACTATTATATTTTGATTAACTGCCCAGCTATTCCAAAAAAAACTAAGCCCTCTTAAAAAACCTGAACGGTGGGTCGAAAGCCAGGGCAGCTCATCTAGAAATACAACCTGTTTTTTAGTTGTTTGATTTTCTTTTAAATAATTTATCAACATAAAAAAAGCTTCCATCCAATTACCTGGAGCTTTTCCTATTACATTATTTCCAGTAGCGAGTTGCAACGAAAAAATAAAATTTTGAAGTTGCTCATTCAATGGCGCCCCTTTAGTCCCTGTCAATTCAAAAGTAAGATAGTCCTTATAGACATGCTTTATTAAATAGGTTTTTCCTATTCGGCGACGTCCTATGACCGAAATCATTTCCGCTTCCTTGGACCTAAGTGCCTTTTTTAATAGCCCTATTTCTTTGGTTCTACCCGTAAATATGTTATCCATAATTCTTGTTATTAGTCGCTTAAAGTACTTCAATATACATACTTTGAGCGACTAATAGAATTTATTAGCCGCTCAAAGTGTAAAATACTCAAATTTTAACTTGAGAAAATGCCCTTCCAATAGACAAAATTCGCTACAACGTCACTTTCTTATATTTTCACGTTCTACAAGAACGTTCATATTCCAAGCACTCTAATATTTCACTATGAAACTCCAACTTACAATCTTTCTTTGCATTTTAGCCTTACACTCTTACTCATTATCCGCCCAAAACCTGGTACAAGACCCCGGCTTTGAACTCACAAAAACAAACTACTGGGAAATAACCACAGAGCTACAGGAAAACATGCAACACTGGCGCTCACCAACTATGACTTCTTCTGACGTACTATTGAAGTCTGATTCTTTCGAACAAATTTCATTGTACAATTATAATCCCAGAAACGGAAACGGAGTCGGAGGCATATTCACCTACACACATCCAACCGACACCAAAATCACCAACAATCAATTTGCTTATCGCGAATACCTGGCATCAACTCCAATCGACTCTCCTTCGAAGGACATGGTAGCAAACTTCCAATTGCTGACAATGCTACGAAGGAAGGTCGGGCCAAAAACCGACGGGTTGAATTCGAAATTCAGAAATTTTAGTCCCTATTTCAGTGACTCTATTGATGAGTTCGGACTAGATGTTAGATGTTATTTGATACGACAACTTTACATCCGTAATATTACCTGCTTTACACCAAAACATATCCAAATCTCCCCCGTATAAAACAGGGTATTTAAGGCGATTTTCTCTTACCTTTGACGCATAATTTGAGCTAATCATTTTAACAATCAAACCATGCAAGCAGCAACGGACAATCCGATTCAATATAAAAAAGGCAACTTAAGCGATAAAAAGCTTAAAGAACTCTACATCCAACTACTTCGCCCTCGACTAATCGAGGAGAAAATGTTAATCCTCCTCCGACAGGGAAAAATCTCCAAATGGTTTTCCGGTATTGGTCAGGAAGCCATTTCGGTAGGAGCAACGGCTGCCCTGAAAGACGAGGAAGTCATCTTCCCCATGCACCGAAACCTAGGCGTTTTCACCTCACGTAATGTACCTTTAGAACGTCTCTTCTGTCAATGGCAGGGAAAAAAGATGGGCTTCACCAACGGACGAGACCGCTCCTTCCACTTCGGCACCATGGACTACAATATCGTAGGAATGATTTCTCACCTCGGCCCTCAATTGTCACTAGCTGCCGGTGTTGGATTAGCACATAAACTCAACAAAGAACAAAACGTTTCACTAGCATTCACTGGTGAGGGCGGAACCAGTCAGGGCGAATTTCACGAAGCACTAAACGTCGCTTCTGTTTGGCAAATTCCTGTCATCTTTGTCATCGAAAACAATGGCTACGGACTCTCTACGCCAGCTTCCGAACAATACTTCTGCAAAGATCTCGCTGATCGCGGAAAAGGCTATGGCATGAAGTCATATATCGTGGATGGCAATAACATTTTAGAGGTTTACAACACCTTCCAAAAAATAGCAAAACAAATCAGAAAAAAACCGGAACCCGTTTTGGTCGAATGCAAAACCTTCCGGATGCGCGGACACGAGGAAGCATCGGGCACCAAATATGTTCCCAAAGAATTAATGGATCACTGGGCCACTAAAGACCCCATCAGCAACTACGAAAAATTCCTTTTATCCAAAAAAATTATTTCTGAAAAGGAAATTGAAGCACTAAAAAAAGGCATAAAAAAAGAAATCAACGACGGCCTCGAAATTGCCGCTGGCCAACCTCCTGTTGATAGTGTAACTGAAAATGAACTCGCAGATGTTTACGCACCTTATCAGCAAACCGTTAGCGATCCACTTGACGCTGGTACTTCTGAAAAACGTATGATCAATGCCATCTCAGATGGTCTTCGTACTGCTATGGTTCGTCACGAAGAACTCGTTTTGATGGGACAAGACATAGCCGACTACGGTGGTGTTTTCAAAATAACCGATGGTTTTACAAAAGCATTTGGCAAGGACCGGGTGCGCAATACGCCTTTGTGCGAAAGCGCCATTATCGGTATTGCTTTAGGCCTCAGCCTCAAAGGAAAAAAATCAATGGTGGAAATGCAGTTTGCAGATTTCGTGACTTGTGGTTTCAATCAGATCGTTAACAACCTCGCAAAGTTGCATTACCGCTGGGGGCAAAATGCCGATGTGGTGATACGAATGCCGACCGGTGGTGGCGTAGGTGCAGGACCTTTTCACTCGCAATGTAATGAAGCCTGGTTCACCCATGTCCCTGGTCTAAAAATAGTTTACCCTTCCAATCCGGCTGATGCAAAAGGATTGCTTTTAGCTTCGTTTGAAGATCCAAATCCGGTCCTGTTTTTTGAGCATAAAGGAATGTACCGTAGCCTTTCGGCTGAAGTTCCAGACAGCTACTACACCCTTGAAATTGGCAAAGCTGCCATTGCTCGTGAAGGTAGTGCACTCTCCATTCTCACCTACGGCATGGGCGTTCATTGGGTAACTAAAGCAGTAGAAGAAATGGGAGTCGATGCAGAGATTATTGACCTCAGAACGCTGAATCCAATCGATTACGACACGATTACAGCTACCGTTCAAAAAACCAACAAGGTACTCATCGTACACGAAGACACGCTTTTTGGTGGTATAGGCGGTGAACTAGCGGCTTACATTTCTGAGCATCTTTTTGAGCATTTGGATGGCCCTGTTTTGAGAGCTGCATCCTTAGACACGCCGGTTCCTTTTTCTACCGTTTTGGAAAAAGACTTTTTGCCTTTACAGCGCTTGAAGGATCAGATTACTCGGTTGATTGCTTATTAGAAGACCGCGTTGCTGTCAGACAGCGAAGCGGTCTAAAACACGGACACCAAGCACAATATCAACTGTAAAAATCACTCTTAACCTAAAGTCAAAGCATCGATTCCTATACTTTCCCGCAATATGTTTGTAATTTTACCCCTCAAATAAAAAAACATTGTTTTCTGAGTATTTACTGGCTCAGGGAACCAAAAATTAAATAAAATGAATATAGATGATTTTGTAGCTGTAAGCGCCATGCCTGGCATTTACAAGATGGTAGCCAATAGAGGTAATGGCTTAATTGTAGAAGACATAGATACCAAGAAAAGAAAATTTGCTCCTGCCCGTAAGCATCAGTTTACACCGTTGGCATCTATTGGCATTTACGCAGATATAGAAGAAGATACGATTGAGCTCAAAGAAGTTTTTCGTTCTATGCTGGAAAAAATAGAAGAATTCCCGATAGTCGCTGCGAATTCAAAGCCAGAGGTCGTTACTGAGTATTTCAGCAATGTACTTCCTGACTGGGATCGCGATAGAGTTTACCTGAGTGATATCAAAAAAGTGATCAAATGGTTTACTTTTTTGAATGAGCGAGACCTTTTGTCTTTAGACACTGCAGATGAAGCAAAAGAGGAGGAGGAAGACGCAACGGAGGAAGTTACTGAAGAGAAGAAAGATTAGTATTTCAGAATACAGAGGTTGAAAATTGCGGGAAACAGTTTTCAACTATTTAATATTTAGCGGGCTATCCTTTGAGAAAAATATTGAATCGTTGAGTCGATAAATTTTGAATATCGAATTTGCCCTAAATCGTGTTTCTTGCGTGTGAGGCCCAGTCAAAATTCATAATTCATCGACTCATTATTCAATATTATTTACTCTAAAAAAACACCTTAGCTTTCAAAAAGGTGCCCCCTAAAATATTACACCAGAACTCAAAGAGAAAACGAACACACAACCAACACATACTATGTCTATAAACACACTCCCTTCCCCCAGGGTAAGAGAATTCCTACCTCAGGAATTCAAAATAACGGTATGGTCCAAACTCAAACCTTATTACAACGAATTACTTAAACGTCCTATTCAATCTGCCCTTGAACTGGAGCGGTGGATTCTGGATAGTTCTGAACTAGATGCTTTATTTGAAGAAGAATTGCATCAACGATATATTGCTATGATTTCCAATCCGGAAGATGCACGCGCTGCAGATTCATTTGCTTACGCAAAAAGCGAAATCACTCCGCATATTCAATCTATAAAAAAACAATTGAACGATAAGTTTTTAGATGATCCTTTTTCTCTAAAACTGGATGGTCCATCTTTTGAAACGTATTATCGGGTGGTAAAATCTGAATACGAGTCATTCGAAATCAGTGATCTCAAATTATACGCTGAAATAGAAGACATGCTTCGGACATATAGCAAAATCATTACTTCCTCTACTTTCATTCATAATGATCAAACCTATAATTTTACTCAGGTAAAATCACTTTTACAATCGCCAGACAGAACGGTCAGAAAAGCGATTTACAAAAAGGTATCTGCATTACAAATTCAAAACGCACCTTTAATCAATAGCATTTTTGATGGTTTAGTCCAAAAGAGAAGTCAACTGGCTTCCAAGTCCGGCTACGATAATTACAGAAACTATCGATTTAACCAAACGGCTCGTTACGATTACACTTCTGAAACCTGTCATGAGTTATATGATTTTATTGGGATGCTTGTCTGCCCTTTGGTAGAAGACATCTTTCGCAAGAGAAAAAAATCCTTAGCGCTTGACACACTCCGTCCCTGGGATTTAGAGGTACCACTTCCTAAGGATACACCAACTAAATTTGAGCCCGACTCAAATACCCTTATTCAAAAAACAATTCAGTGCTTGGATGCCATCCATCCTTTCTTTGCTAACTGCATCCAAAAAATGCAACAGTTGAATCATATCAACTTAAACAACTCAGACAGCACACCCTTTGGTGCTTCAGCGATTGCATTGCCGTTGACGGGCGTTCCATATCTATATTTGAACTCAAAGTCCAATCTTCAGCATATTGGTTCTTTCTTACAATTATGTGGTCAGGCCATCCACCTTTGCCTTATCAATAAACACAACATTCACGTACACCGACAAATCCCATCTGAGCTTTCAAGCCTATCAGCCATGACCATGCAATTACTGGCATTTGAAAATGGAAAATTTTTATTCAACGATGAGGCTGCTGCCCGGCAAGCAAAAAAATGGCTCCTCGAAAATATTCTAATTCAGCTTCCATGGATGGCTGCCTTTGATCGTTTTCAACATTGGGTTTACAAAAACCCTCAGCATAGTCAGGAGGAACGTGATGAGGCCTGGCGCTACATTTACACGCGTTTTCACTCCACCACCATTGACTTTGAAGGTTTTGAGGAAGCACAATCAAACTACTGGCATCAAGCCTCCAGTATCTTTAATACCCCTTTAAATTATATTGAAAATGCCTTTGGCCTTTTTGGCGCTATTGCTATCTGGAAACAATATCTTGAATCTCCTAAAGTGGCTATTGAACAATTCAAAAATGCTATGGAGGCTGGCTATACCCTACCTATTAATGAAATATTTAATATTGCCGGTATACCGTTCTTTCCTTCTGAGGAATATATTGAGTCGCTGGTTGCTTTTGTCCAGGCAAAGCTCGCAGAGCTTTGATCTGACAGCAAAGCGGTCTTTTCATCCCGATTTTATCGGGATGATCTGACAGCGAAGCGGTCTTTTCCCAACTTATTCATAATCCATTGCCATAGCTTGACGTAATCTTTTATCTTTGCAACTCATTCCTCTAATGGAATATTATTAAGCAAGCATACTCTACTATGTATAAAGGAAAAAAGGTCATTGTGGTCCTGCCAGCATATAACGCTGCCCTTACCATTGAAAAAACATATAAGGAAATCCCTTTCGATATCGTTGATGAGGTCATTCTATGTGATGATGCCTCACGGGACAATACCGCTGAGGTGGGACGTAGACTAGGGATTCAGCACGTTATAGTTCATGAGAAAAATAAAGGCTATGGTGGAAATCAAAAGTCGCTGTACAACAAAGCCCTTGAACTGGGTGGAGATATTGTCATCATGTTGCATCCCGATTATCAGTATACGCCCAAGCTTATTCCTGCTATGGTAAATATTATTGGGGATGAGCTTTACCCCGTTGTTCTCGGATCCAGAATTTTGGGGAAAGGCGCACTTCAGGGCGGCATGCCACTCTATAAGTATTTCGCCAACAGGCTGCTCACCCTTACCCAAAATCTATTAATCAATTATAAGTTATCAGAATACCATACAGGCTACCGCGCTTTTAGTGGAGAGGTTTTACGCACCATCAACTTCAATGAGAATTCGGACGATTTTGTTTTTGACAATGAGATGCTTTCACAAATCATTTATGCTAAGTTTCATATTGGAGAAGTTACTTGCCCTACTAAATATTTTGAGGAAGCTTCGTCTATCAATTTCAAAAGAAGTTCTATTTACGGTTTAGGTGTACTTCGGGTATCTGTTGGTCATTTCTTTCAACGTATGGGATTGGCTAAGCTGAATATGTATAAGCGATTGAAGTAGGCGGAAGTCACATCGATGGTATTATTAAGGTTTGAGGGGGATATAAGGTTTGAAGGGATATAAGATTTGCCCTCCCATCCGCAAGCGGGAAATTCCTTCCAGAATTTATGTAGCCATCCGCGTGCCGCCGAAGCCTTTCTCAGGAGCCGAAGCCTTTCTCAGGAGCCGAAGCCTTGGCGTAGGATCTGGCGTAGGAGCAAGCTACGGCGACGAGCAATAGCTGAAGCCTGGGGATCAATGCCTTATCCGCAGGCATAGGAAATAACTTTAAACAAGTTCTATAAGAAAATACAGCTACTATGAATATAGTAATCAGATAGGGGCAGAAAGAAATACCAGACCTAGTGTTCCTGGGTCAAATAGAGTGCTGCTTTGCGGCCAAAGTAAATGGCCGCCAATACCAAAGTGTATGTGAGTGTTGCTGTCATAAATTCCGAACGCTAAGATAAGTAATATTTACTATTTCTTAAACGACAAGTGCTTAAATTTGTTTTCAATAATTAGTAAACGGGTACACTCCCCAAATAGCTTCCTGTTATTTCAAATTAAATTTGTCAGTTACCTTCCATATTAACACAGCCATGAATCAAAAAGAGCTTAAAAATTATCTGGATGATTGCGTTCGCAAATACAATGTGCGTGATTTTATTGCAGATGATCCTATTCTCATCCCACATCGTTTCAGCAAGTTACAGGATATTGAAATTGCTGGTTTCTGGGTCGCTATGCTGGCTTGGGGCCAACGCAAAACTATTATCAACAAATCCAATGAGTTGCTGGAACTCATGGACAATGCACCACATGATTTTATTTTAAATCACCAGGAGAAAGACCGCAAGGCTTTTTTAGATTTTAAACATCGCACTTTTCAGGCAACGGATACACTTTACTTCCTCGAGTTTCTTCAACATTATTATCATTCTAATGAATCTTTGGAAACGGCTTTCGCAAAATATATGTCTCCAAAAGATGCAAATACTGAAAAAGCACTAACAGGTTTTCACGAGCTATTTTTCAGTCTCCCCATTGCGCCCAAAAGAACTCAAAAGCATGTCGCCACTCCTGCCCGTAATTCTTCCTGCAAGCGCCTCAATATGTTTCTGCGCTGGATGGTTCGAAAAGATAAGAACGGTGTAGACTTTGGCTTATGGAATAAAATCAAACCTGCGCAACTACTGATCCCTTTAGATGTACATGTAGAGCGCGTGGGAAGGCAGCTTGGATTGCTGCATCGCAAGCAGCGTGATTGGAAAGCTGTTGTTGAGTTAACGGAAAACTTAAAGCAGTTTGATCCTAAAGATCCGGTCAAATACGATTATGCTTTGTTTGGTCAAGGTGTTGTAGATAAAAAATCCACGTTTTAAAGATCGGTAAGCACCATCGCGAAGCAAGGGGATTGCCGAGCTGAGGCGCAAAGAATTAGAACGCGAGTTTGCAGCTCAGCTCGGCAATCCCTCCGATTTGATAAACCAAAGGGAGTGCTTACCAGTCTTTAGGGCGCAAGAAAAAACCCCGAATCTGCTCTACGCAAATTCGGGGTTTCCAATATTTTAATTAATAAATTTTACTCTTCAAATCTGAGTTCTTGTATGAAGTATTTTCCATTTTCAACCCTCATATAGAGATAAACCCGAAACTTACCTGCATCGGTACTCAGGTTACCAATAGTGTACTGACCACCTGCCCCTTTTGACTTACCCTCATGAACCTGAGTATAAGATTTTGGTTGGTGGTCCGTAAAAAAAGTGTTTACGGCAGCTTTTGCTTCACTCTTGCTTAGGATATTTACTTCATCCAATATCGTCAGTTCAACATCCTTATCGAAATACTGAGCAAGTGTACTCGCATCTCCTGCTTTGATTGCTTTTGTGATTTCACTCATTCCCATATCCGAGGATACAAAGACTGATGAACTCAATAGCATAATGAACAATAGGTTTTTCATGTTAATCGATTTTATGAATAGATACCTTCCAGGCTTATGCCAGAAAATCAACTCCGTTCTGGATTATAAATTATAATCTACAGTAGTAAAACTACTGCTTAATAAACGCATAATCAAGGAATAGTACTCCCTGCTGCTAAATAACGGGAAGAATAGCTCCTTTATTTTAATGTTTTTGTTAAATAAAAATGTATTTCTTGCTGGTTTTCAATGCTCTTGTTTAATAAAACCAACACTTTGACAAATAATAGACTCAGGTATGTTAACATTTTAATATTCTGTTAAAATTTATTTTTTCCAGCTTTTTTCATTCAATTCAGCACCATTATCTAAGTGCCAAATTTATTTGGTATTTTCGCTCTATGAAGTCAAATCGCGCAATTTTAGTTATCCTCGATGGATGGGGACATGGTCAGAATCCTGAAGTTTCGGCCATTGATCAGGCTCGTACTCCTTTTGTAGACAGCTTGTATGATGAATATCCAAACGCTGAATTAATTACCTACGGCCTGGACGTAGGATTACCTGAAGGTCAAATGGGAAATTCTGAAGTTGGCCATTTAAACATTGGTGCTGGCAGGGTAGTCTATCAGGAACTGGCCCGTATCAATAAAGCCATTGAGGAAAAAACATTTGAAACCAATCCGGTGATTTTGGAAGCACTTCAATATGCTAAAGCAAATAACAAGGCCATTCACTTACTTGGTTTGCTTTCTGATGGTGGCGTTCATTCCCACATCAATCACTTAAAAGCGTTGTGTACTATTTGTCACGACTATGGTTTGACGGAAACATTTATCCATGCCTTTCTGGATGGGCGCGACACTGCTCCTACGGGCGGTGCTGACTACCTCACTGATATTCAAAATCACATTGCTGATTTGAATGTAAAAGTAGCTTCTGTCATTGGCCGCTATTACGCCATGGATCGGGATGAACGATGGGAGCGAGTAAAACTTGCTTACGATTTGTTGATACATGCCAAGGGAAAACAAAGTTCTGATCCTGTTGCCGAGCTAAAGGCAAGTTATGCAGAGAAAGTAACCGATGAATTTATACAACCTATTGTTTGCACAAATGATGATGGTTCGCCTGTCGGCAAATTTAAAGAAGGTGATGTCGTTTTCTTTTATAATTTCAGAACGGACCGACCTCGTCAATTAACACGTGCGCTCACACAGTCTGATTTTCCGGAACAGGAAATGAAAAAACTTTCCTTAAATTTTCTAACGATGACCAGCTATGACAGTAGTTTTAAAAACATCAACATCGTTTACGAAAAAGATAATTTGGTAAAAACACTCGGCGAAGTTTTAGAAGAAGCGGGTAAAACTCAGGTTAGAATTGCAGAGACTGAAAAGTATCCGCATGTTACTTTCTTTTTCTCCGGAGGTCGCGAAGCTCCTTTTAAAGAAGAGCGGCGTTTAATGATCCCTTCACCAAAAGTGGCCACCTACGATCTACAACCTGAAATGAGTGCCCCCGAATTAACGGAAAGCATTATTGGTGACATCCGAACAAATCAACCCGATTTCATTTGCCTGAATTATGCCAACACAGATATGGTTGGTCATACTGGTGATTTCGATGCTGCGAAAAGAGCTGCAGAAGTAGTAGACACCTTCCTGGAAGATCTAATGAAAGTGGCCTTACGCTATAGCTATACAGCGATTATTATTGCCGATCATGGTAACTCTGACTACATGATTAATGATGATGGCTCTCCACACACAGCACATACTACGAACCCTGTGCCTTGTTTTCTTGTTTCTAACAATATAGACCCCAAACTTAAGCTAGCGGATGGTCGATTGGCCGATGTGGCACCTACCATCCTTGACATTTTGGATATCGAACAGCCAGCAGAAATGACTGGTAAATCATTGATTCGAAAATAACATTATGCTATTCAAACGATTTTATAAACTTGTACTGATGGCGCTTTTAGGTTTTTCAGCCTGTATAGAAGTTCCAACGGCAACGGCAAAAAAAGATTTAGCTTTTTTTGATTTGAAAAATTATTTCAATGAAGAGATTAAAAATCTAAGCAGGATAAAACAAGTAAAAAAATCAGTGGCGATCAATGGGGTAATAGAGGAGTTGGTAAAAGACTCCCTCAATTTTGAGGAAGAGCTCTCCGTTTTTCTTGATTCCGATATTAATCGCGTCGCCTGGATTGATAAATATAAAGTGGATAGTTTAAATACAAATGGCCAATTACAATCGATCACTTATTCTGCTCTTGACGAAAAATTAAAAACCCAGTCTCTAATCATCAACTATAAGAACAATCAGGTTGATCAGATTTCCATCAAAAACAATCACACTAGTTTAGTGAGTGATTCTGCTCAGGAATTGGAATACCGAGTTGAAAAAGGGTATACCGTTGTTAGCCGTCAGAATACAACTATTACTGATGAGCGGCTGTTGAAGGTTCATGTGGAGTTTCTTTATTGAGGGGAGAGATTTCGGGGGTTGGGAGTCAGGGCCTTTAGCGAGGCTTTCAATCAAAATTCAGAATTCGACGATTCAATATTTCTCCGGACTTGTATGAAATTAATATCGAATCGTTGAATTCTGAATTTTGATTGTACCCCATATCGCTGACTCCCCGCACCAGACTCCTCTTCAACAAAAAAAGCCCATTGCTTTCGCAATGAGCTTAATTTGTAATATTGAGTTGGCGGTGACCTACTCTCCCATCCTCTCGGATAGTACCATCGGCGCTGAGGAGCTTAACTGCTCTGTTCGGAATGGGAAGAGGTGATCCCCCTCGCTATAACCACCAAC
>Ga0209187_1000743_pt1 | contig 48964 bp, 42 predicted proteins | sample BantaG_FD_187430 | JGI IMG/M metagenome (GOLD analysis project Ga0209187, IMG submission 187430) | Marine algal microbial communities from Bantry Bay, Ireland - BantryBay_4 metaG (SPAdes) (version 2) | ecosystem: Host-associated > Algae > Red algae > Unclassified | place: Bantry Bay, Ireland...
GCAGGATGTCTCTGGCTTCTTGGTTTCGACCTTGGATTTTATAAGCAACGTACAGGTAATTTTTGTAGACTGGATCATCGGGTTTATCCGCTATGATTTTTTTTAATTTTTCGATGATGCCTCGTTTACCCTTATTCGCATCTTGTAAGAGTTGATAATTAAAATCGCTCGTTTTATCGTCTATTTCTTCGAGTGGTTCGAAGGAGATTTTGTAGGAGAGGAGTTTTAGGTGGTGGGGGTGTTTTTTCATTTTAAAGGCAACACTTTTTATATTTCTTTCCACTCCCACAAGGGCAAGATTCGTTGCGGCCGACCTTTTTGGTGGGAGTAAAACGGGAAATTATTTTTTCTGGAGCATTAGCTGTATACTGGTCAAAAATAGGGGGTTCAACTTGCTGAGGAGTACCGTTATCAATATCAAGTGATTTAGCCAACATTTTGAACAATGGATTATTTGTAGTACGACTTAACATTTTCTCCATTTCCGCTTGTTCTTCCTCAGTATAGACCTTTTCCTCTTTTCTGCTCCAGTTTTCTCCACTGTAAAATTCAGCAATACCTCGTGGCATTGGAATCTTATGATAAGATTGAATAGGTTCGTTTAAATCCTCCAAAATCTCCTCAAAATCACCAAGTATACCTTTTAGAATCCACCCCCGATCCCATAGCTGCTTAATAATCCCTTCTAAACTTACCGCATTTATTTTAATAACCTTATCTACCGTCCAGTTTAAGAAATCAGTGTCAATGATTCCTGTATTATCCGGATGATCGAGGTGATATTGCAAGACTTCCCTAAACCACGCTACAGCCTCTTCTTTCCGTTCTGGCTGATGAAATACTATTTGTGCCACTACCTTACTAGCCAATAATCGGGCGGAGAAATATACATTAGGAGTTAGGACAAATGCCTTTAGTTCTTCCAACTGTGACTCACCTATCATATAAAGTGGCTCAAGAAGAATACGTTCTAAAGCGTCAGAATACCAATAAGTTAAAAAATCCTCTCCCTGCTTCAGTAAGTCTAAGACGAGGGGAAGACTTTCTTTGGCTTTTAATGCACCTAAAAAATAGAGTGCATGCACCGAAAATTCTTGTTCAGCAAAATTGAAGGGAGAATAATTTTTCCGAAACCAATCATAGCGAATAATACAATCTTTAAGAATTACCTCCAGGTCTTGAATCAACGTTTCACGGAGTAGCTCCAGGATTTGCTCCATCACCTCCGTCGGGAAATTATTCGTTTCTTTTTGATAAAAAATGCGGAGTATTTCATGTTGCAAAACTGGCGCTTTATCAGAAGAAGGATAGATTTTAACGGGAAAACTTTCTACGGAGATGGTTTGTGCTTTCACCTCCGCCATACTCGCCAGCGTAGACGCCATTATTTTTGTGTGTAAGGTTCGCTCTAACGTCTCAATGTTCTGATATTCTGGCTCCACCTCTCGTATCAAATCCAACCGATCTTCGGCCTTTCTCCACTCTTTCAAACCAATAAAGTACATCATCACCACCGAATAAAAGCTGGTTACTTCACTGATATGAAAAACCTCCGTACCGGGATACAACAATTGTAATTCTAACTGCTCGCCCAATATTTCCGGTACTTTTTCGTATTCGCCCTGCTCGATATACAATTCGGCGAGTGCCAATTTCCCGAATAAATAATCGGGGTGTTGGGTACTCATCTTTGCTGCGACCTTTTCTGCCTCGGCTATTTTACCTTTACCTTTGTACACCAAAAGAAGATAATTTTTTAGCGACGGTTCGTTTGGGTATTTGGCAATGCTTTTTATCAACTTTTCAATGATGCCCCGCTTTCCTTTTATGGCTTGTTCGCGTAGGGTGTAGAACAGGTTTTCTTTTTTAGGGGAGAGGTCTGTTGTGGGTTCGTAGGAGATTTGGTAGGGGAGGGGGAGTTTGTTGGAGGTATTAGAGGAAAGAGGCATAAGGTGTTTTTTCACTGGAAAATTTAATCAATTCAAAAAGTTGGAGGCTCCAAATGCAATTGTTCTAAATAGAGAATTTAGCTAAGTGTAAGATAAGTTAAAGTTTATAATTTTCCAATTATTTTTACAATTCGGTCAGCCGTTTTTCCGTCCCAAAGTTCGGGAATCCCTCCTTTTTTCCAGTTCCCTGCAATTAATTTTTTAAGGAGTGGTAGAATATTTTCTGGATTAGTTCCGACAATTTCGTTGGTTCCAACGGTTACAGTTTCTGGACGTTCGGTACTATTTCGTAGCGTCATACATGGAATTCCTAATACGGTAGCTTCCTCGGTAATTCCTCCCGAATCGGTGATGACACCCAAGGCATTTTTAATCAAATAAATAAATTCCAGATAAGACATGGGGCCGGTGATAATTAAATTGTCGTAATTCATTCCTAATTGATCGTACATTTTTTTAGTACGGGGATGCATAGGAAAAACAACTTTTTTATCTCCCACATTATCATTGATAATTTCTAATAACTGGCGTAGACTTTCCATTCCATCGACGTTAGAAGGACGATGTAAAGTCATGACTAAAAATGATTTTTCACTTAATTTATTTTCATCAACCAATGCTGGTTTTTGTAGACGATTTAGATTTCCGAGCAAGGAATCAATCATCGTGTTACCAACAAAAAAGACTTTACCTTCCGCATGTCCAAGTGCTTCTAAATTTTCATTAGCGACATTAGAAGTTGTAAAGAAAAAATCAGTAATACTATCCGTTACCATTCGATTGATTTCTTCTGGCATATTTTCGTCACCGGATCGAATTCCTCCTTCAATATGAGCTACTTTGACACGCTCTTTTTTAGCTACAATCGCACAGGCCATGGTGGAAGTTACGTCACCAACGACTAAACAAAGTTCAGGCTTATCTGCTTTAACAGCCTCCTCATAGCGCATCATAATATTAGCAGTCTGAGTGGCTTGTGTACCAGAACCAACGCCAAGGTTGATATGTGGTTTAGGAATATTAAGTTGTTCGAAGAAGTCTTCGGACATTTTTTTATCGTAGTGTTGTCCGGTGTGAATGAGTCGATAGGTAATCTGCTCAGTAGCCGATTCGTTATAACGATGAATAGCGTGTACGACAGGACCTATTTTCATAAAATTGGGTCGTGCACCAGCGATGATGTCTATTTTTTTCAAAGCACGTTTGTATTTAAATATTTATTAAAATAATTAGGCTCCTTCTGAGGAATATCAGGATAGAGTTTAAATAAGATATCCGAATCTGGAAAAACAATCACCCAAGCGGTGCATATCAAAATGGAAAAATCAAGCATAAAAGATTGATTTGCCTGGTACCATTTTTCTACTTCTCCTTTGTAAGGATAAATAACTTGTGTATAAAAATGCATCGTGTCATTACCCGCTTCTTTTACTTTTGTAATTAACGCCTCTTCATCTCTAAACACAATAGAACCAATTCCAGTAATACCAGGTTTGACATTAAAAATAACTTGTTGTACATCTTTTGGATAATGATCAAAACTAGCTTCTTTCATCACGGGTCGTGGACCGACAAAGCTCATATCCCCTTTTAGTACATTCAATAATTGCGGAAGCTCATTAATTTTTGTTTTACGTAAAAATCCGCCCATTGGTAAGATACGTGGATCCCGTGTAGTCGTAATAGCACCTCCTTTCATATTTGGGCTATTTTTCAACATCGTAGCGAATTTCATTATTTCAAAAATTCGATTTTTAAATCCTACTCTTTTTTGTAAATAAAAGACGTGGTGTTCTCCAGTTAGTAGCAATCCAATTATTATTGGCAACATAAATGGCGTTAGTACTATCACCATAATCAAAGCAAAGAAAAAGTCAAAAAACCGTTTTATATATTTATACATAGCTCTTATTAAATACGCTGATCGAGTGATTTTCCCGTTTCAATATGTTTAAAGTCTGACAAATGACGAGACAATAAAGAGACTATTGCAGCCTTATCTACTGATTCGTTCTGAAACATTGCTTTAAATTCTGTCAAAATATTTAGTATTCCATTCTTATCTGGAATTTCCTGATTTTCAATGACGCCCAGTGCAGAAAATTTCTCCATATTTACATTGTCCGATTGAGTAAAAAATTCTTCGTATTGTTTTTCACCGGAGGTATTAGTTGCAAAAAAACAAACTGGATATTTCTTATTACCGTACTCCCATTTAGCTGCTTTCTCCCGTGCTTCATCATCACTATCACAGTAGTCTGGTTCCATACCGATTTCGGTCAGAAACAGTTCCGCTATTTTGGAAAAGGTCATCATTTGTGTTTCATCCAATTTTGGGAAAAAAATATTTTTTGACTCCCCTAACAAACAAGCCAGCATGCATAATTGCCCAGATTCGATTGGCGAAACAAAATATCGACGTACATCATTGGGAGCAGAGATCGGCTGCCGTTTCATAATACGTTCGATAAAACCAGCCAACAAACTACCGTTTGAAAATGCAACATTGGCAAAACGAGCGGTACTTATTTTCAGATCATCGGTGTAAGACATTAATACTTTTTCCATCATTTTTTTACTCGCTCCCATTACATTTACGGGGTTGGCAGCCTTATCAGTACTAACGGAAAAAAAGTGCTCAGGTGGATTTTCAATTGCTAAGTCTAAAAGTGCTTTTGTATTAAAAACATTATTTCGTACCATTGCTTCAATCGCGAGATGGTCTTTTTCACTACGAACGTGTTTATGCGCCGCAAAACAGGCGACCACGTCCCATTGACCTGCACGATACATTTTCGCAAAAATTTCTCCTCCAAAATCAAAAGGATAAGTAATATAATATTCCGGAATATGATCGTTATAATCACTTCTTAAGTCGCGGGTCAGTTCGGTCAGACCGTTTTCGCTGTAATCTACGACTGTTAATCTACTTGGTTTGAAAGGAAGGATGGCCTTTACAAAAGAGGAGCCGATGGTGCCTGCTCCACCGATTACGAGAATGGATTTTCCTTTAATTTTTTTGGAGAGTTGGTCTTTATTAGCGGCGATATCTTCTTCAAAGAAGCTTTCGGGTCGTTTTGTAATATGGGTGTTGATGAATTTGTTTTGGTTGAAGAAGAGCATTTGTTTGTTTATTTGTTTATTTTACTTGATCGTGTTTCTTTTGTTTATTTGTTTATTTTATTTATTTGTTTAATCGTTTATTTTACTTAATCGTGTTTCTTTTGTTTAATCGTTTATTTTTACTCAATGATTAAACATCTAAACAATTAAACATCTAAACAATTATTTGCTTAATCCTTTAGATCATTTTCTATTAGAGACGATTTCAATGTTTCGTATAACACTTCTGGTTCTCTGAGATGTGGATCCGTTTTGATTTTACTATTATGTCTACCTATTTGCGATTTACGTAAAGCGTTTATTTTATTTGATATTTCAAAAACAAGTGGTCTTAAATTATTTAATTGCTCTTGTTTTAAATAGTCAAGTCGCTCTGCTTGTAGTAAGTGATGAAAGGTTTCTGCTAAACTACTAAAGGAGATTTCTGAAAACCGAGCTTGTTCTTTCATGGAAATCCTCGTCGTTCCTTCTGCTAGATTAGCTCCTACGGAGGAAGCAGACCTGCGTATTTGACTCGTTAAAGCAAAACGCTCATGTGAAGGAAAATCTTTTGTCAATTTGTAGATTTTATCCGTAAACTTACATACCGATTTGTAAACTTCCAGTTTTTCGAAGGCGTAGGTGAACATGTTTTTTCGTTTGTTTATTTGTTTTGTTTATTTGTTTATTTGTTTATTTGTTTAATCGTTTATTTGTTTATTTCTACTGAATCAACGATTAAACGATTAAACGATTAAACACCCAAACGATTAAACACCCAAACGATTAAACACCTAAACGATTAAACACCCAAACACCCAAACACCTCCTCAAAAACAAGACCTCACAATCCGCACCACTTCGGCCATCTGTGCTTCTTCCAAATTTACCGAACTTGGAATACTTAAACTTTCGGCGTGGACTTTTCGGCTATGATCATTTTTGCTAACATACTGTTTTTGGGTAAACATGGGTAGTTGATTCATCGGCATCCAGAAGGGGCGAGCGATCACTTTTTCAGCTTGTAGTTTTTTCAAAATATCTGCCTGTTTTTCGCTACTAAAAGTAAACAACCAACAGTTTGGATCAACTTCTTTTTCCACTTTTTGAAAACGAATATCTCCTACTCCATTTAGGTGTTCCCGATAATAAGCATCCATTGCTTTTTTCTTCAAAATAAAATCAGGAAGTTGTTCCATTTGGGCTACTCCGACGGCGGCCAGGATATTTACCAAACGATAGTTAAAACCAATTTCATCGTGATAATAAGTATTGGGATCTGCTTTAGCCTGAGTGGTTAAATGTTTACAACGCTTTGCTATTGCTTCATCATCCGTTACAATGACACCACCACCACCCGTTGTAATTATTTTGTTTCCATTAAAACTAAAAACGCTCATTTTTCCAAAACCACCAGAATGTTTACCGTTGTAGTAAGAACCAAGTGATTCGCTGGCATCTTCGATGATGAGTATATTATATTTATCGCAGATTTCAACCATTCGCGGCATATTACACATATTTCCTAAAACATGAACAGGCATGATGGCTTTAATCGGATGGTCCGTTCCTTTTTCGTAGGTCAATCCATCGCGATTTTCGCAATCGTTTTCTAAAAAACTTTCGAGTAAATCTAAATCCATTTGCCAGGTCTCTGGATCTACGTCTACAAAAATCGGATCTGCGTAAGTATAGCTGGCTGCATTAGCAGAGGCGATAAACGTAATATTAGGTACGAGTAACCGATCTCCTAATTTCACATCGTGCATGTGCATGGTCAGATGTAACCCAGAGGTACCATTGACGCAAGCGATGCCGTATTTTACGCCTGCAAAATCAGCGACCATTTGTTCAAATTGGGTTACGTAGGCTCCGGCGGAGGAGACCCATCCGGTGTCGAGACAGTCTTTGACGTATTTCCATTCGTTACCGGCAAAGTGTGGAAGGGAAAGAGGGATCATGTCCATAGTTCTTGTTGAAATATTATAGCAATACAAACTGCGTTGCGTAGCTTATTAAAATTATTTGACTTTAATCAATCGCTCTAATCTACTTTGATTTTGGGATTGAATCATTATCCAGTATACTCCATTCGATAGATGGGAGATATCTAATTGCCCTGCAATAGTTATTTCTTTTTTCAGGATCGTTTTTCCTGAAAAATCTTTTAGGGTAATCATTTTGGCTTTTTGAGTTGGAAATATAATCTTTACGATTCCTGTTGTTGGGTTGGGACTTATTTGTGGACGAAGGTTTTCCGACTCATTCGTACCAGAGGTAATAAGGTCTTCCCCATCGCAATCTTCGTCGATGCCGTTGTTGGGGATTTCGGTAGCCAAACTATTAATAGAGGCATCGGTATCGTCACAATCTGTAAATAATTCTTCGCCATCTTCATCTGCATCAAAAGTGGACAACATTATATTCTTGGTAGTATTCGTAATGATAGGAGGATTAAAATCGAAATAGATACCTGCCGTATTATTAATCTCTGTTGCTTCCGCAATATCTTCATAAGCTCGAATGCGATAAGCTACATAGCCTTGACTTGCTGCAAAATTACTAGTGCTATCAGGTAGAAAAATATTATGAAAGTCGAATGTTAGATACCGATTCTCTCGAAGCGTGGTTGACAATACAGGATTATGGCTACTTGAAATCAATTTAAAAGTTGATGGATTTAAATTGGCGTCAAGCGTATCCCGAATAACAACGTTGTAGGCCTCAGCATTTCCGGTATTTTGAAAACGGATGGTATAAACTAAATCTTCCCCAATCAAAGCATAATTTTCCGGATAAACGGGATTTACCAGCTTATCATTGGGATCATAAGCACATTCTACAATTGGATTATAATAAGAATGTTTAGAAGTCAATTCGCCATTCAGATATATAAAATTCACCCAGGATGCAAAATTCAATATGCTTCCGATAAAGGTTTCACTAGGTACTTTTACGCGTATTCTTTTATGAATAGTTTGACCAGGTGCCAAATTATTGAAATGCCAACCATGCTGACCAGCAGCTCCAATTGTATCAGGTACATCAACGTATTCTACACCTGATGTAAGAATATTAGAATCAATCTGAAGCCAGAAAATTCCATCGGTAAAAGTGGTTCCATCATTGGTGGCAATTATATCGAATTCAACCCACTCATTACAACGTACCGGTGGTGAAATAATCAATTGACTCATTTGTGAAATATCGAACAATGGACGAAGACCAAAATAAACAGTATCACTATTAGCTATTGAGTCTAAGGTTATCGTTTCTTCGGAGTCTGTTGTTAGCTCCCAATTGGGCAGATTTGTTTGATCATACTCTACATTGTACGTCCCATATGGAGCATAACTTAAACCGCTATTTATTGTATTACCATAATTAATATAATTTCCAGGATTAACAGTTACCTTTCCTTTAGGATAAAGTGGTTCTTCTGGTTCAAACAAACCATTTCCGTTTAGATCTTGAAATATTGTATGATAAATCTCTCCCCAATATAAGGTACATCCGGATGTAACTTCTTCTATGTTTGCACAACCTTCAGCATTATTAGCAATAAATGCTACCGCATTGTCATTATTCGCCAAAAAATCACAAACAAAAGGAAGATGACAAACTTGCAATTGGCTATTACTTCTTATTCTCAACAAAATATTAGAAATATTATTTTCAGCAAAAGAAGATATATTTGACAATGCACTTATATTTGTAAGACTCATGTTGCCAACAATATGAATATCTTTTCCTATCCAAGTTAAGTTATTAAAGTCTGTTATACTTTTCAATGTCATATTGTTTGCTATCCAAAAGTCACCACCTATATTTTCTAACTGATTAAAACCTGAGATACTCCTTAATTGCTCATTACGGACTATCCATAATTCATGACCCAAGGAATCTAGATTCTCAAACTCTGTTATAGTCGAAAGCAGGTTATTTTCCTCTATTTCTAACCTTGCCCCAATAGAGTTAATATTTTCTACTCCTTGTAAGTTTATAAGATTAGCATTTTTTTCTATCTCAAAAAAGCCAACAATGGTCGTTAGATTTTCTATACCTGCGGTGGTCATCAGATTAGGATTTCTCCAAATCCTGAAATAACTTCCAATGAATTCAAGGTTTTCCAAGCCAGTCAGGCTTGCTAAAGATCCATTATTTCCTACATAGAGATATCCTCCTATTGAGGATATATTTTCTAAACCAGTCAGACTTGTTAAGTTATTATTATTCCCGATATGGAGAAAACCTTCTATGCTCGTGATAACGTCAAGTCCACTTAAGTTAGATACACTTGGATCAATAATTAGATTCCCTAGTATTTCGGTACATCCAGGATATATATTTGAAAAATTATCAATATCGGCTTGTAATAAAGTAGTTGAGTCTGTTAGACAGGTTTGTGCGGTTGTTCTTATTTGAAAAAATAAAACAAAAATGGTCAGCGCTAATAAGATAGTTTTGATTTTCATAAAGGATAGCTTTACTTATTAGAATTTATGAGTAGATAATAATTAATATAAGTTTTTAATTTAAAATTTCCTGTTATTATCCATCTCTTCTATTTCAATGGTTCGGTAGTTTTTCAAGACGTAATTTGATTATTTAAATAAATGTAGTAGAATTTATTTTTTCTAATCATCTGATAATCAATTGATTAAGATTTTAGCGTAGTAGAACATATTTATGTTTTTATTTTATAAAGGTCTCTACTTTGACCAGAGTTGAATAAAAATAAAAACACAATTCATAACTAGTTGATTATCAAAAAGTCTACTGTCTAAAAAAGTTACCGAACTATTACTATTTAATAATCGTAAAGTTTCCTTGATAAAGTACAACATCTCCATCGATAAATTCTACTTTAGCAAAATATACGAGAACCGCATTATTCATCAACTTCCCCAGAAAAGTACCATTCCAGCCTTCGGCAGGTTGATTGGGTTGAAAATCTGAATTTTCAAAAACCAATTCTCCCCAGCGATCAAAAATTTTAAATTCGATCACTCTTTGAATACTTTGATCACTGTAGATCATCATTCTATCGTTGATACCATCCGCGTTTGGAGAAAAAGCATTAGGAATGTACACATTTTTATTTTTGACAACTTCAATTAAAATCTCATCCATCGCCGTACAACCATCTTCGTTTAAGATGCTAAGGGTGTAAGTAGTTGTTGATAAAGGTTTTGACAAAACTTCCTCACAAATAGTACAATCCAAATAAAGTGGTGGCGACCATTCGTAGGTCAAATTTTCCGATAAAAAATCATTATTAGTGGAAGTTATGATGAGCGAATCTCCTAAGTTGACCGATACATCTTCTGGCAAACTAACCTGTAATTCTGGTGGACTATCTACAAAAAACATTTCCTCAAAGATGCAACCATTCTCATCCATCATATAGAGTAGCTGATCTCCAGTGGATAACATTGTAAAAACAGTATCCGTTTGAAAATCCAAATTGTCCAAACTATAAAGTAAATTACCACCTTCTCCACTTATGTTAATTTGTCCGTCTGAGGTATTGTTACAACTAGTAGGAGTGCTAACTATAGAAGGAAGTTCAATAGTAGCATTGGATAGTTCAATAGCAGCAACCGCAGAACATCCAGTGGATTCTGAGACGGTCACCATATACGAGCCGGCAGCCACAGCTACCAATGATTCTGTAGTATCCAGCGTATTCCACAAAAAAGAATAGGGCGCCTCCCCTCCAGTGGAAATAGCGGTAATACTTCCCAAATCGCCTACGAGACATGACAGAGATGATTGAAACTCAACGGTGATTTCTCTTAGTACATTAAGGGTGATTTCAATAGTTGAGTCACAACCATTTGCAGCAAATTGATTTCTTATAAAAGTCTCCGGATCAGAAAAATAGGTGTCGAATAATAAGATAGAATCTCCCTGACAGATCGTATATTCTTCCTGAATGTAAAAATCATTAATACCGATAATGTTATATTGAACTAAAGAGTCACAACCGGTTGTAGCGGTGTATGGTACGATGATTGATGTATCCGGGGATAGCAAAATCCCCGCAATGGTTATTGTTTGGTTACTGCAAATAACCGTGTCTATGATTTGGGCGATATGATTTTCACCGAATAAAACGCTATCTATATTATTTTGGAAATTACATTCGGAGATAGCGGTAACCGGGAAGTCTGTCAGTAAATCAAACGGCAAAGAAAGAGAGTGATCATCGTTAATGATCGCATAGATTTTTCCCGTTGAGGGAGCCGGTAATCTTAGTTCCAAATCCACGCAATTTCCTAAATCAAGACTTTCATTGAGCAAGGTATCACCAATCAGCGTTGCGGGTAGTGCTGTTGGATTTTCGTCGTAAAAAGAGATCGGTGTAGCAAAGGAAAGAATATTATCACCAGCATTACAAATATTCATATTGATCAAAATGCTATCGTTTTCACAAGCGATGGTTTGTAGATTAATTTGAGCATCTGCGGCGGGAAATACAGATCCGGAATATTGATTTAAAAAGTTATTCATAGAAAAATCTCCGCCAACAATATGGGGGTTTTGTTGTTGGACAGGGATGGTTAAATCATCATTGATATTGGTATTAAAATAGGCGTGTTGGTTCCAGACTTGTCGAGAAGGAATCCAGGGTTCTCCGGCGGATTTTAGGGCGACGACATAGCCATCAACATGGCTAGGTCCGCAAGTAATCAATATTTCTGTCTGTCCATCTGCATCGACATCCAAAATAATTGGCATCTCAATATGGGTGGCAGAAGCACATCCAAATTCTAGTACTACTTCGCCAGTTGGGCCATCAAAAACAGATAAAGTAGAGGTATCTCGATAAATAACATTTGCCGCACCAGTTCCACAAAAATCAAATACAGTAGAAACCGTTACTCCAGAAGGATCACTAATCTCATGTGACCAGAGTATTGAAAAATCGTTGTCTAATGCATAAAAGTAAGGTTTACTTATAAAGCTTATTTCAGGCGCTCCATCGCCATCAAGATCAGCAACATTTGGTCTTGATGCACCTGCTTTTGAGTTTGTCAGATGCCTAAATTCTCTAATAATTTCTGCAGTTTGAAGGTCCCAAACATAGACTGTATTTTGCGTATCTACTTTTCCCTGAATAATCGCATCCAGGTCTCCGTCTAAATCAAAATCCGCAATACTGGTATAGCCATCCGTGTAAGGAAAATCCAATCCATTTTCAAATTTAACCTGACCCCCGGCAATATCAATTGACAAGACTTGATTACCTGCTACAATTTCAAGGCCATCACAGTGTTCACAATACTCATCTGGTAGTGCATCAATAATTACAGGTGACGGGAAGGAAAGATTAAACCAGGTTTCATCACGAGCAGGATGGTAGCCTTTAGATAAATCAATACCCCCCGAAGCCAGCAGATTTCCAGTAAGTGATTCATAAACCTGATTTCCAATGATGATTTCTACTTCACCATTATGATCAACATCTGCCAAATTGACAACAGACCAACGATACCCGTGGTCGTATCCTACCGTATCTGTTGAGACATACTTTAGATTTCCATCATGCTCATAACAGTATATTTTACGATCATTCCCGACTAAGATGATTTCTCCAAATCCATCCAAATCGATGTCTCCGATTGCAGGGCCCATACCACCAGCCAAGGTCACAGGCGATATAATCATCACTTCTCGTTCGCCTGTTTGTCCATCCAGAATTGAGATCGTATCCAAGGTGGTTTGATAAGCAATGACCTCAGGAATCCCATCGGCATCAATGTCCCCTGCTACAATTACGGGATAATTTCCAGTATTAGCTTCACTCTGCCAGAACATTTCTATTTCAATTGTTGAACAATTAGGTACGTATTCACAATCTATCTCACAGCCGTTATAATAATTATCAAGGCAAGGAGCGGTACAAGCGCAATCTGGATCAAAACAATCGATTAATCCATCGTCGTCATCATCTATTTGATTTCCACAGTTTTCCGTAATAATTTGCTTAGCAAATAAGTAGTTTACAGACGTATTAATAAATAAATCAGCTAAACAAAAAGTCAAAAACAGGGATAGTAGCATTAGTACATTTTGGGAAAAAGTCACTTTATTTTATTTTATTTTTCCAAAAAAATAATTTACACTCGGTTTCGGGATAATAAAGTGCAGTTGTCCACCTTTAGTAAATGATTTTGAGCTTATTCATCTATAAAAGTGTAAGCAGGATATAGAAAAGTTATTCTACGAAGGTATTGGAAAAAACAACTAGATGGAAACCTATTGCATCATTTGGTTATCATCTGACTATAATTTAATCAACTTCTCTATGACCATCTGATCGACAACTTGGATGATTAAAAAATAAACCCCTTGCGGTAAATTAGACAAATCTACTGTTCCCCTTTCTTTGATTTTTTGTCTGAAGATGTTTTTTCCAGTATAGTCTTTTAAGGTGATATCCGCAGTAATGGGTTGATTGAAAATAACGGTTACTAATCCCGTTGTGGGATTGGGTTGGATTTGTGGGTGAAGTGTTGTTGGATCATTCGTACTAGAGATAATGAGGTCTTCTCCATCGCAATCTTCATCGATGCCATTGTTGGGAATCTCGGTAGCGTTGAGATTGATCATGTTATTTTGATCGTCGCAATCGTCGACTAAAAGAAAACCATCCTGATCCAAGTCATCATCTAAAGTAAGTGAATCACAATCATCATCCAAACCATTATAAATAATTTCTATTTGTCCTGGATTAACAGCGTCATTGCTATCATCACAATCTACATCATCAAAATAACCATCGTTGTCATTATCAGAGAGAGGAATATAATTACATGAATTCGGAGAGCATGTATTAACTGCTTCGCCAAAGGCAATCGTATCCGGTAGCAAATCATTGTACCCATCTAAAGATTGGATAAATGGAGTTATTTGCTCTGTGAATATTGAATTGCCAAGTATCATTAACGAATCAAAATTTCCAATAAACGGCAATTCTGCATTTATTAAATTATTAATAATTCTTTTATTATAGCTTGTGTCTGATGTGAATATAATTGCCTGGCCCAATGGCAGATTCAAGACATTACTACAAATGTCTATGGCATGACTATCCACTAAAATTGCTTCGGAAAAAGTCAGGTTGTTTTCAAAAATATTTGACTCAATGATAATATTGTTTTCCTTATTATTGGGTAAGATATGAAGGGAGCGATAATTATCCGTGAAAAGATTATTCGTAATTTCGATATTGCTCCCCATTAGAGACACCATGTACAATGAGTCTTCGGAAGTAAACTCATTATTATCAATGACAACACTGTTTGCATATAATAATTGAATCGTACTGTTTTGAAAAGCATTTCCAATTATTTGAATATTACTAATTGTATCTTGTGTAAATACACTGGTCTTGATTGCACCACAATTAATAAATGAATTGTTAATAAATTGATAATCTCTTACTTCTCCCCACTGGTTATCCAACTCAATAATTTTATCAAAATTATCACAGTAATTATTTACGAATAAGTTTTCTTTATCATCTACAAAGGCAAGACCCAATACGCCCTCTTTTCCATTACTAAAATGACTATTACTCACCTCTAATCCGACAACACCGAACGAAAAAGTTATCGCCCCTTCGCAATGACCACTAAAGTCATTGGTACTCATACACACACTATCTACTACACAACTATCAACAAGTACTCCACTGGATCTAATACCGTTCGATACATGTACAAAACTCCCTGCCAGATTGTGCCCAATACAATTAATAATTTTTGTCTTTCCACTAACAGTAATGTTTTCACTAGGCATATTAATGAAAGAACAGTTTTCAATCAAATGGCCTTCACTAGCACCTAATCCCAAAGCATTCATAACACGCCAATCATGATTGATCCAATTGTCTATATTTCCATCAAATGTAATTCCTTTTAGAGTAATACTATCCCTCAGATACCCACCACTCAACATCAAAAAATCTTGAAATACAGGACTTCCTATTGGATAATAGCCAAGACTATCTAAATTACCGCTCGAAGGAAGTATAATTGGCTTATCTAGAAACAAGGTGTCACCAGAATATCCCACTTTTATGCATCTACTATTATCTTGATAAATATTATTATCTGCATTACTTAAACCCTCCGAAACGGAAGTAGTGTCTAATAGTATTGCGCTTCCAAAACGATTAGGATTATTGATAAGAATCAACGTATCGCCCTCATATGCAGGTTGCAATAGTTTTTCTTGAAGCACGCGATCCATTTTAATAGTTGAATTATCTCCTATAATTGTAGTCCTGTTGTATATAAAAATACCGTGGTCTATAAGGTAGGTTTTATCTTTGGCAAGATGAACTTCTATACCTGGTTTGGCATAGAGTACTGCTTTCTGGAGCTGATTGGCATGGATAGAAGTTGTAAAGAAATCCCACCATTCTGGTCGGTAAATACGATCTGTAACAATACGTACTAATTTGGACCCATCAACCTGGCTAATGAAAATCGTTCCACCATTGGCTATATCCGGGTTGCTATTGTCTTTGGTAAATAGACCACCATATTCTTGATTGACCAAACAAATAGTATCCGCAGAACCAGAATAAGTTAGTAGCTGATTGTAGTTATAAACCGTGTCCGTTAAGAGTAATTCGTTGTTTGCTTTGCCCACCATTGTAAGCAGTAACAAAATTTTAATAGCAAATATTTTCAAACCCATGCTTTGACAAGTTTCATTTCAACAGGTATCTTTTTTTCTGAGTAAGGTAGCTTAATGTAAGCTATATTTTTTTGAGCTAACTCTTTCCTTAATTTTTCTAATAGTCTAAATAAAATCAACTCTTCTTCTTTTATCTTTGACGTACAATATTCATTAATGGCAATATGGATAATCTGACAAACATCCGCATCTATTTTATAAATAAGTAGCCCCAACAACGCTGCATTTGGGGAATTGCTATCTAGCACATAAAGGGATGGGTAATGAAAGGAGTTATCGAAAACGATTTTTAAAATATCATTTTCAATTTGAATGGTTGGAATACCATATTTTTCAATCGTTTTCTCTATTTGTTTTTTCCGTCGATGTTGATGCGCATTAAAAAACAATATTTTTTCTACGGTATTTTTGTAGTTTGAGCCTAGTGCATCTTTAAAAAAGACTATATGCATATCAAGGACTATTATAATATTCTTTTAGCTGGAGCGCCAAATACCGTTTGGTTGGGCTTTACTGATTTTATGACAATACTCCCAGCCCCTACCACTACATTTTCTCCAACTTTTACACTTGGCAAAATAACTGCTTGAGGGTGAATAGTTGTTCCTGCTTTTATAATTGACCTCCCGCCTAATAAAATAAACGAACCTATATGACAAAAATCTTCAATGGTTACATCATGTCCAATCGCTCCATAAGAATTGAATAAAACGTGGTTGCCGATGACTGTATCACAAGAAATTGTAGAGAAAGGTGCAACAAAAATTCCTTTCCCCATATCTGATCGAGTACTTACTTCGCAAGTTTTATGAATGATGGTAATAAATTTTCCCCCTTTTTCTTTTATTAGTTTGACATACTTTCTTCTATAATTTAAATCTGCAACTGTGCATAAAAAATAATCATTTTCCTGAGGAACATAATCCTTAATCAAAGCTATTATTTCGTCATCCATTTTATAGGGAGCAAGCCGATCCATCTGATTATCAATAAAACCTTTAAAACAAAAGTCTTTATTGTATCCTATACAGTTAGGCAACCAGTTAAGAATCTCCCTTCCAAAAGCACCAGCTCCAATTAATATTAAGTCTTTCATTATTACAGTTTATATGGATTCGAGTACTGTCCCTGCCCAAGACAAACCTACACCAAATCCAGTCAGCATAATTTTTTGGTTTGACAATATTTTGCCCTCTCTTAATGCTTCGTTTAGTGCGATAGGGATCGTTGACGAAACTGTGTTACCACAATTTTCTAAGTAAAGGTAAAATCGATCTTTATCTATTTTTATTTTCTTTCTCAAGTGTTCCAGCATAAACTTATTTGCCTGGTGAAAAACAAACAAATCAATATCATCTAAAACAAGATCATGTTTTTTAAGAACAGTTCGAATTAATTTTGGGACATTGCTTAATGTAAAAACAAATATGGCACTTCCATCCATGTAAAGGTCTGCTTCAGAACGTTCATTGCCGTAGTCATCAGTGGTAGTCGTTAAATTTCTTTCCCGATGCCGTATCCCTCCTTCCTTTACCATCAAATTACCTGCTCCAGAACCATCAGTCCCATAAACGAAATCACAAATTTTGAAGCCTTTTTCTTCTTTTGATATAATACTAGCCGCAGCAGCATCTCCAAAAATAGTCTTGTTACTTTTATCCTTATTTCCTACAAACTTACTATAAGTCTCTGCTGTAATCAAAAGGACCTTAGAGGCTTGTCCGGTCTCTACTAATCCCTTGGCGATACCCAAACCATATACATAACCTGAACAACCCAAATTAAAATCAAATGCGCCACAATTTTTTGAAAGCCCTAATCGATCTTGCAATATACAAGCAGTAGTCGGCAAAAAGTAATCCGGACTTTGCGTACACAAAATGATAAAATCTATTTCTTCCTTATCAATATGATGCTCTCTAAAAAGTTTAGTTGCCGCTTCAAAAGCTAAGTCTGATGAAAACTCATCCTCAGCGGCAATATGCCTTTGAAAAATACCGGTCTTACCTGAAATTTTATCAACTGACCATTCTGGAAATTGCTCATTGAGCATTTCATTGGTCAATACGCCTTGTGGAAGATAATAAGATATAGCATTGATGAAAGTCATAATATTAAATTCTGATTATTGTGCTGTAAATCCACCATCCACCACTAATGTTGTTCCTGTAACCCATTTACTTGCTTCACTCAATAAGTATATGGCTGCAAAAGCAACATCCTTTGGTTGGCCATAAGACCTTAATGGGTATTTTAATTTATCGGCATCTATACTTTCTTTTGAAACTGTAGCATATATTTCTTCGGCTCCTTCTGTTTCAATCATTCCTGGAGCAATACAGTTTACTCTTATTTTATTCGATCCCAAATCAACAGCCAGTGATCTAGCGAACCCCGTTAAGGCAGCTTTTGATGAGGCATATAAAGAATGTGCTTTGGTACCTACTACCCCACCATTGATTGAAGTAACAAACACAATACTCGCATTCTTCTTAATTTTTCTTTTCTTCAACAGGTCTCTAAGCAATTTGACTTGAGATACAAAATTGATCCCGATGAGTTCATCTATAATTTCATCGGTCATAGATTTCAAGGGTAGTAACCGCATAATTCCAGCATTTAAAACGATACCGTCAAGCGGCTCCAAATCTGGAATGAAATCATTTAAGAACTCACTATCTGTTAAATCTCCAATAAAAGATTGATGCGGAGCTAAATCAGAAAGCAATTCCTTGGTCTTTCCTAATCTCTCTTTATTTCTTCCTGTAATAAATAAGGAAGCACCAAAATTACTTGACTGTATCGCTATTTCTTTCCCAATCCCTGATGAAGCACCAGTGATTAAAATTCTTTTGTTCTCCAGTGAAAAAGGATTAGTCTGCATACTCAATTATATTAATGTGTGCTAAGGGTTCTAATTCACATTGTAGCACTCCCCAGGAAACACCAACACCAAATCCACAAAAGATAAATTTATTCTTTTTGGAACTTACCTCTTTTGATAATTTAGAAGCAATGGTAATTGGAATAGTGGAGCAGCTAGTATTGCCATATTCTTTTAGCGAATAAGGGACCTTTTCTGCTGGAATTTTGAGTTTTTTTCGAATCTTTTCATTCATCATCATATTGGCCTGATGAAAAACAAAATAATCGATCTCATCTACTTCCATTTGCAGATCAGCCAGTGTTTCTTTAACTACTTTGGGAACCAGAGATATTCCAAAAAGAAAAACGTTCATGCCATCTAAACTCAGATTCATTTCATTCCTAATATTTCCTCCCGTTTCCTTATCCTCCAGTGAAGTCTTAGCAAAAGGCTTCCGACTTCTTCCTTCATTAATAATGATATCATGATAGGAAGAACCATCACCTCCAATGTTAAAATGGAAATGATCGTCTTCCGAGGCTTTTGATAAAATCGTAGCCGTTCCAGCATCTCCAAACAGCGGCCTGGTGCTTTTATCCTGAGTACCGCAAACTTTTGATATCGTATCCCCGACCAACAATAAACCGATTTCTTTATTGATTGATTTGAGCAAAGAACTGATCATAAAAAGTCCATACACGTATCCTGAACAACCTTCATTTACCTCAAAAACAATACAATCTTTTTCTAATTGTAATCGATTTTGTAAAATGTGGGCCGTAGAAGGTATACTGTAATCAGGTGTTTGTGTAACAAAAACCATCACTCCGATATCCGCTCTGTTGATTGCCATAGAATTGATCACATCATTGGCTGCGGAAATACACAAATCAGAGGTGCAAATAGCTGCACCGCTAATTCTTCTTTCTTCTATACCAGTCGTTTTAATCAACTTCGTTAAATCTGAATTTGGGATAGACAGTCCCTCATTAGACTCTACCGTTTTCGGCGTACAAACTGAAATGCCTTTTATAGCTATACCGCTAATTGTATTTATACTCATTATTTAACTCTAGAGGATATTAGATCAATCAAATCTTGAATGATAGTTGCTCCTCTAATATCGTCTCCACTTACCTTTACATCGTAATGTTCATCAGCCATTGCAATGACAGATAAGGCGACTAAAGAATCCCAATCTTCCAAATTTTTAAACTCGGTTTTACTATCAATTACGACATCGTCTTCCAGAAAATCGAATTGTTCTTTAAATTGTTCAATAAATTTTTGACTATCCATTTTTTTTAGATTTTATGGTGATAATAATAGATTTATTTTTCGAAATTATGTTTTTTGATTTAAAATTCTTCCTGGGTTTCCGACTAGAGTCACATTGTCAGGTATATCTCTAATCACTACACTACCAGCTCCGACCATTACATTTTTACCAATAGTAACGCCTTCTTTGATCACTGCATTGGCGCCTATAAAACTCATTGCTCCAACTTTTACATTTCCCGCTAAAGTTGCTCCGGGTGCTATGTGTGCGAAGTCACCAACTTTACACTCATGTTCTATAATAGATCCACTATTGCATATTACACCAACTCCCATTTCTGCTTGAGAGTTAATAATAGTTCCTGCTGCACACATAGATGCCTGTCCGATAACTGCTGTATTTGAGATAATAGCACTTTTGTGAATAGCAACCTCGGCTTCCGACAAAAAGGTTTGGGAGATTTTATCAAAAATTTTCTTTCTAACACTATTGTTCCCAATTGATATAAACCAAGAAAGTTCTTTTAACTTGATTAAATCTTCATTATTCCCTTCAAATCCCATATAGTTTAATCCATAAGGATTAGTCTTTACCTTTTGATCAGTACAATAACCTGATACATTCTTGCCCATGCTTTGAAATATTTCAATGACCACATAGGCATGACCAGAATAACCAATAAGTACGATATCTGAGCTCAGCATATTGAGTTTTTTTGTTTAGTTGCAGGTAGAAATATCAGCTCAAACATTCACTGTTAATAATTTTTGATATTCATTAAAAATTAATTTTTGCATTTTTTTTCTGGCAAACGTATTTTTGATAACTACCTTAAAATTAAAACTTAATTCTTGCATTTTTTCTGGATGATTAATTGCAAATTCAAGCTCTTTCTTTAATGTTACAATATCCGCTTTTTCATGGAGTAATCCCGTTTCCATATGATTAATTAAATCAATATTTCCTGTTATTCTACTAGCGACTACAGGACAACTCATTAAACCGGCCTGCATTGGAACATTCGGAAATCCTTCTCTATGTGATGGAAATATAAATAGATCAGCAAGGTGCATAAAATATTTTACTTCCTTGGAAAATCCGGTAGTGATAATCGATTCATTCTTTGCTATGGACTCTGTGGTCCCCAAAGATAAAGGATCCAAATCGTTTTCTAAAGGACCAACGATCACTAACTTAAGGTTAGCATATTTTTTTTGTAATTCTTCAAATACAAGAACAAGTTCTTCAATTCCTTTATCCCGAACCACTCTGCCTACAAATAGTAAATATTTGTTTTGCGGATTGTAATCGATACTTTTTGATATGTCAGATAATGTTTTCTGATCTAGTGTTTCTGGGTTAAATTCATCAATACTGATACCGTTAGAGGACCCAGATCCGATAATATGTAACTTCTCTTTTTTTGCAAACTTATTTTCTATAATAAAGTCATACAGTGACTGACTATTAGGCCAGACTCCCGTTGCAAAAGCATAAGTAATGGTTTCGATCCATTCTAATAATTTTCTTTTATTTCCCGTCGTAGTCTGTAAAGGCAAGCCTGCTACCGTATGCAATCTTATCGGCACTCTGGCTAGCCAAGCTGCTAACATACCAATGATCCCTGCTTTGGGAGTATGCGTATGTACGATCTCAGGCTTGATTCGGGATAATTGACGGTAAAGAATCCATAATGCTTTAAGATCTTTAAGTGGGGTGATTTTTCTGGTTAAAGGAATTTTGATATGGGGCACTCCTTCCTGTTCCATTACTTCCGTTATTTCTGGGCCATCGGCACTCATCATGGTCACTTCAAAACCATTTTTAGCCATATATTTCATCTGACCAGTAATCAGATACTTCAATGAAATTGGAACAGTCGTGATTCTAATAAGCTTAGCCAAAATTAATTTTTACTTTTTTTATATAAATCTTTATTGAGTCTATATTGCGCTTTTAATTGTTCTTTTGAACCAATATACTTGATCTCTACATCTTTTACATCTTTCAAAACATTATTAATTCTCCCTTGGTTAAAAGTGTTTTTTTGATATCCTTGAAGATCCATATAACCCTGATAGCCCTCAAAAGTATTGTCCACAATATTCACATGTTTCATTGGACCGGTGGTTCTCATATAAATTGCAGATTTATTAAGGTGATTCGTTGATTTAAAGAAATTGTCGCGGATCGTTAAATGCTGTGTACCTTGTAATTTGATGGGATACCCTCCAACTTTACCGGTAGTAATAATCGTGTTATTGATTAAGTCCACTCCCCCTGCAATACCATCTCTAGTAGAAATAGCTTCATAAGTTTTAGAATGAGAATTTATTTTATTATTTCTAACGACCACATCCTTATTACCATAAATAACTTTGATAGATGCTTCTTTGGGGTCTTGAGTTGTAATCTCATTATCGTATACTTCACAATCAATAGTGTTACAAAAAAGCAATTGTGTGTTTTCGAATTTGTTATTTCTTACCAGATAGCCACTTACAGGGACATGGCCTCCAAAGGTCACTAAGGTAGCAGCGGGCTTATTATTTATAACGGTGTTATTCGTAATCTTTACATTTTCGCAGATCCCTTCTTCCGGTTCAGAATCAATGGAAGAGGCAAAAATATTAGTCGCATCAAAATAACAACTATCAATTACGACCCCGTTAAATCCACTTCCCAAGGTAATTCCATTGCGGCGATTGTCTTTGAAGGAGCAATTCCGAATGGTAATATTTTTGGATTGTACTTTGGGGCCATTAAATAAAATGCCATCACCAGCGGTATTTTGGAATGCACATTTTTTTATGGTTACCCCCATTGCCGAATGAATCAAAATTCCGTGTAAATGCTCATTCGGTGCTTCGGGATTGATTTGTTGGTAGCGATTGCCATCGATTGTCAAATTGGAGATTGTCACGTTCCTTACTTCCTGCACATAAATTAATCTCGTATAGTTTTCCTGTCTTGCCTGAAGTTTAAGAATGGATTTCCCTTCTCCAACACCTTTTACATGAACATTGGAAGGGATATAAATTCCTCCTGGATATTGAGGGCCTCTTCTGGAAACCATAAATATTCCCTTCGGAATAGTTAGAATGCCACCTCCTGATTTCCCCAGATGATTCAATGCTTTTTGGATACTCCTGGTATCGTCTTTTTTATCATTTGGCTTCGCACCAAAATCCGTGACACTAACCACTCTGGAATGTAAATTCTTCTTCTTACATCCTGTGGATAGGATAACCATGATTACGACGAAACCTGCAAATAAGCCTTTGGAAAAATTAGTACTCGTCATTTAATTAATTTCAATTTTCGTTCTCTTATTATTTCGATCAACCACGGTTACTTGTGAGCCTATCTGTTTCTTGGGGCAAGAGTATTTTATGATTTCTCCTTTCTCATTAATATCGAGGAGGTTATCTTCGAAGGTGACATTCGTAAGGGTATACTTTGCATAAGTCATCAGGTTAAGACCGTCTTTAAAATTTTTGATTTTATTTCCTGTAATTTTGATATTATCAACATCTCTGGTTGATCTAATGTAAAGACCAAAATTCGAGCCTTTCGAAAAACCCGAAGTTATTTCATTCTCCTTAATCTCAACATTTTTAACTCCTTGAATTCTTATTCCGACTGATGCTTTTCCTGATACTTCAATTTTGTTGTCTCGAATGACAAAATCAGAAGGATGAGATTGGTTGGTGGCGATTAGTTGTATCCCATCTGCCTCCGAATGAATTGTATTGTTATAAATGTCAATATTTTTGCTTACATATACCGATTTGATCCCCGGTGTTCTTTTACCTTTTACAGAAATTTCGTTATTGAAAATTTCTGCATCATAAGCTCGCACCAGATGTAGTCCACAATTTTCAAGTTTATTATTACTTACTTCATATCCGACTACTGGTACATGTCCACCCAAGGTTATGAGGGTGGGATTCTTTTTGTTACTGACCACGATATTATTAGTGAACTTTGCATTTTCACATTTCCCATTATCTGGTTCTGAATCAATAGGAGAGCCATAAATATTTGTTGCTTCGAAGTAGCAACTGTCAATCACAACTCCGTTGAATCCACTTCCTAACGTGATCCCATTTCGGCGGTTATCTTTAAACGCACAGTTTCGAATAGCAATGTTTTTAGATTGAACTCTAGGGCCATGAATTAGGATGCCATCACCTCCCGTATTTTGAAACGTACACTCGCTTATTAATACATCGATACTCGAATCAATAAAAATACCGTGGAGATGCTCATTAGGTGTTTCGGGTTTCGGTTGTTCCCATCTATTTCCATCAATTGTTAATCTTGAAAGACTTACATTTTTTTCGCCCTTAATATAAATTAACCGCGTATAATTTCCTTGTTTCTCCTGAAGCTTAAGAATCGTTTTTTTTTGCCCCGCTCCTACTATCTGTACATTTGATGGTATATAAATACATCCCGCTTCCTGAGGACTTTTTCTGGATATTATAAATGTTCCTTCGGGAATATTAAGCATACCTCCACCTATAGTATCAAGATGGTTTAAAGCATCCTGAATGTTTTTGGTGTCGTCTATTCCATCATTTGCTTTTGCGCCAAAATCGTTTACTGAAACCATCTTTGCTGAAACAAATTCCTTATTGACTTTGCATCCACTTAGGATAGAAAATATTACAATTAAAAAACCCAAAAACCACACTTTCAAAAAACTACTTTTCATTTATCTATGATTTATTAATGAGTTGCCTTTTTAAATTTGGAAAACATTAAATACATAAATATCAATCCATAAGATAAAGACAAAACCATATTAGACCAGGAAATGGCCCTAACCGCATATTTAACACCTCTGCTCGGAATATTATATTCAAACAAGGCCAGAGTTATTAAAAAAACGATAAGCGTAATCCCTAATCGCTTAAAATGATTTCCCGAAATAACTAAAAAAATCGCCGGAATAATCCGAAAATACCTGGACATACAATATAAACCAATTTGAAAATCCCATTCTGCTATTTCAATAAATTTAGCACCTAATACGACCAAAATGATCTCTCTGTTAAATATAAAATACAGCATGAAAATAATGGCTCCAATAACAGAAAGCCCAACATACATCCCAATGATTTTATATAAAGATTGCCTGCTTCCTTCCGCATACAAGCGACTCACAATGGGCATACAGACGGATAAAGTGATAATTGAAAAAACAGAAAGGCCTACCAAAATTTTAATAATCCCTTGATAAATGCCTAATTCATTTTCGGTACAATAGGACTCAATATAAAAGGTGTCAAAGGTTCCATAAAAAATATCTACAATAGTGATAATTGCAAAAGGTCCTGCTATTAAATATTCTTTTTTTATTGATGGAAAACTGACTTTTTGTGCTAGTGCCTTTATCGAGATGCCGAATTTTTTTCTCAATAAAAACAAGGAAGTAAGCGCCATCAACAGGGTACTAAAAAAATAGAAGAGTAAAAAATAAAATTCATCACTAAAATAATGTGTTAGAAAAACACCAAATAATACGGTACTTACACTAACTGCTAAAACAATCGTTTCATATTCGAAACGGTTATTACTATGAAATACTGCGATTCCTAAATACGCAATCCCCATAAAAAACCCGCTGCTAATAAAAACAAAAAGCAATAGTGGGTTGACTCCCCAAAATGATTGATGAATCGCATAAGGAATAAAGGCAAGTGCAATAAGTCCAAAGAGAAAAATCTTCGTGTGAAACTTTTTTGCTAAGTAGCTAGCATCCAGTTTTTGCTCTCCCTGGGTCAGTTCCTTGACAATAAATACCCGATGTCCATAATCAATAATGGTCTGTATAATCGTCACCAACAAAACCAAAAAAGATACGACTCCAAATACAGACACTTCCAGTATGCGCGCCAGCAATCCAAAAACAACCAGATTGCTAATAAACTTTAAGCCAAAGCTTAAGCCAGAGAACAAAAAGTCCTTCCTTAATAATAATGCTTTAAGCTTGCTCAACGGTTGATATGATTATACCACAATTGTAAGGAAATCCAACTCCACAACATCTTCGATCGCTTGTCTCCGGCAATGTCTATTTTGTTATCGATAATCTGATCAACAAAAGCTGGTTTTAGAAAGGTTTTAATATAGGAAGAGGAAGGTTGAAGCAGATCGTGAACCAAATCTTTTAAGTCATGATCTATCCATTTTTGGGCGGGTATCTCAAAACCTCTTTTTGGCTGGCTAACCAGCGCTGTAGGTAAGTATTTTTCTGCCAATTTTCTAAGAATTTTTTTAGTTCTTTTGCCATCCACCTTATAGCTGTCTTTTATTCTTGGTGCATATTCCAACATGTACTTACTCATAAAAGGACTTCTTCCTTCCAGCGAGTGTGCCATGGTCGCAATGTCCATCTTGACCAGTAAATCTCCAAACAAGATCCATTTAAAATCAATCAACATAGATTTTTGTAAGCCGGTCAGATTTTGATCTGTATTTCTTTTAATGCTAGCCTCCAGATTTTTCAAAACGGGTTGAATATCAAAGTCAAATTGATCATAATTCCCATTCATTACATCCGTCGTTAAGGTCAGATACAATGATAATGGATCTTTGTTTTTCATGACCCGCGTCAATCGCTGGACGTAATTATAGATGCTCTTTCGATTATTGGTATTCGGCAATACCGCATTGACCATCGATGCTGCACCAGTCATTACTGGTGATAAGGAAAATAAATCCATCTTGGCTGCAGGTACATATCTACGATAGCCTCCAAATAGTTCATCTGCTCCATCTCCATTAAGAATCACCGTCAAATACTTTTTTGCGGCCTCACTTACATAATAAGAAGGGATGGCCGACGTATCCGCAAATGGCTCTCCATAATTTGTAAAAATTTTTTCTATATGCTGTGGCAGATCAGACATATCGATCTTGATTTCTGTATGATCGGTATTGTATTTTTGTGCAACTAATTTCGCCAATGGGGCCTCATCATATTCTCCATCAAAAGAAACGGTGAATGTTTTTAAGCTATCCGTCATCTCTGATGCAATCGCTGAAATTAATCCACTATCAATTCCCCCACTTAAAAAAGAACCTACTTCCAGGTCAGAAGAAACCATTCTGTTCCGGACTGATTTTCGAAGTCGTCGATCTACTTCTTCTGTTGCTTCTTCAAATGAATGCGCTACAGGTTGCTGATAAAAAGTATCAATAGACCACCATTTTTTTTCAGCTATACTACATGTGGCAACATCAATCGTTACAATCGATCCTGCGGCCACATCTTTGACCGCTTGATAAGGCGTATTCGCTTCGACCATAAAACCCGTAATTAAAAACTGTGCGATGTGATCCCGATTAATTTCCGGTCTTACCAGATGATGTAGACATCTAAGCTCACTAGACCAAACTATTTTATCTCCGTGATGATATAAATAAAGCGGTTTTTTTCCCGCCCGATCTCGAACTAAAAAAACTTTGTTTTGCTTTTTATCTAGTAATGCTAAGGCAAACATACCATCCACTTCATTGAGAAAATCCCAACCCAATTTTCGATATAGGTGCAAAAAAGTTTCTGTGTCTGAATTAGATTGACAATTTAAGTCATACTTTTTCCTTAATTCCAGATGGTTATAAATTTCTCCATTGAAAATAATTGAATAATCTTCGCCCAGATGCATCGGTTGATGGCCATCGGTTATATCCTGGATGCTTAATCTTAGATGATAAAACGCGACTTGTTGATGGTCATATAGTGCTTGCGCATCTGGGCCTCGGTGGCCCATGGTATTATTGATCTCCGTTGGAGAAAGGGGGAAGTTGATTGATCCTGCTATTCCGCACATTAATTAGTCGTTGTTTTTAATTGTTTATTTTTCTTTGTCCCAAAATAATTGAATGCACCAAATTTATTTTTTTGAATATTCCCGTCCTTATCTAGAAATGCAAGAACAAAGGTAACAGCTAGATAAAACCAGACCCATCTTTGCCGTAATAACATGTAAGGAATGTTCATTACCCCAAATAAGCCATAAAAAAGTAACACTACTAATTTATAACTCAACTTAGATCGAGAAAATATAGTTACTACTGGGATCATTGCGAAGACTATCATAAGTCCAAAGAAGCCAACAAGCCCTGAGGTCGCTAATGTTTTTATATAGGTATTGTGGACTTCCGTTGGTTTTACTGTATGCATTGGTTTATTTCCTAAACCAACTCCAAGTAGCGGATACCTTAAAAATAACACCAACCCGTCATCCATTGAATCTCCTGAGTCTCCTCCAACAGTCAAGCCATCAACCTTGGATACCTGATCAAAAATACTTAACGCTCTACTAATTTGTCCTCCTTGCTTTTTAATAAACTTGATCGTTGGATTGACAGAAAATACTACAATCAAAACTATAACAACCGCATAAACAGATCTTTTTATAACTGACAACCTTGTAAAAAGGAAAAAATTAAGTAACATGAAATTCATTGCAAAAATAAGCGTAGTAGCCTTGGATCCAGAAAACAATACCGGCACAAAGAAAAAGATTAATGCAAAGGTTAATTTAGTTAAATCCTTCTCAAAAAACTTAAGGGTAATTTGAATAATCAGGAAAGAATATAAGGTAAAGTATACACCAAACTGATTGGGATTTTGAGAAAGGAAAGTATAGCGCCATCCCCAATTATCGAAAAAATACCCCAACTTAGACCCGGTCAATAATTGGTAATAAACTGGTAGAATTGATAATAATAAAGATATAATCAGCAGGGTCCTTATCCTATTCATTTGTTTTTTCAAGTTCTTTCCGCTCAGGAAAGCTAAGGTTCCATAGCTAATAAAAATAGCAAAAAAAAGTGGGAGATACTCTAAAAAAAACATTCTAAAGCTGCGTACCACGACAACTGTCATCCCTGATAAAAAGGTCAACAACAAAAGCCCGCCAAAAAATGGATAAAAGTACTTATGAATTCCTTTTCCCTTAACTCCTAATAACAAACAAAGTAGGATAAGACTAATATCCGAAACCGTCATTTCATATAAACCAACAGCCGGAATACTTATCTTTGTAAAAGGCATAAAAAAAACAACCAGAATAAAAAGGAAGAGAATCAATTCATTTATTCCTGGTTTTTTAAATCGTATATTATTTAGTGTCTTCAATCGTTACTTTTTTCCAATGCCTACCCAGTAAGGAAAGTCATCTGAACATTTGACTTCTCTAAGCCCCGCCTGCTTCAACATATCACAAATTTCATCTCTGGAGAATCGTTTTTCTAGTTTAGTCCCAAATCTATCCAATGCATCATTCCGAATAATATTAAAAGAGCAGACCGCATAAGCTGATAAGGGAATCTTTTTCCAAAGTGAACCTTTTGGGTTGACCGCTTTTACCACTTTTGCTAAAGTAACAAAAGGCATATATAATACAATTGCCAAGATATCGCATACAAATAATTTGATACGCTCTGGGAGCACACAAACGACCTTACGAAGTATGTTGGAAATATGAAAAAGTAGCTTAAAAGCCGCGCCTCTGTTATCCAATGAGTAATATAGATAAACCAAAAAATACCCTTCTGGTTTAACAAAATTCACCGCTTTTGATATAGCCGCTTGTGTATCAGGTAGATGATGAAAAACACCTAAACTGTAAACCAAATCAAAGGATTCTTCCGCAAAGGGGATGGTATCTATATCGCAATGTGAAATTCGAATATTATCAATTTCTTTTGTGAGCTTAACTGCTGAAAAAACCGCCTTACTGGGATCTACTGCTTCTACATATTTTACCTTATCCGCTAAATACATGGCCCAACGGCCTGTCCCACATCCAATATCCAAGGCAACCGAATTCTCATCAATATCCGTTTCTTTCAATAAAGAAAAATAAGCATCCCCTATTTCTGCTATTTCATCCTTAGAAAAAGATGAAAATTTTTCCCATTCTGTGCCAAATCCATCAATCACCTGCTCATCTCTATTCAAGGAGGCATTACTTATGAAACTTGGTACCTTTACTCCATTTGACTCTGTATGATTGGTAACTTTTTCTTTATAAGCTATCATAATGTTTTAGAAATTTTAGTGATCTCGTTTTTAAGTTGCTGCTCTGGATATATACTTTCTACTCTTACCTACTTGTATAAAAAAATTACTCAATTGATAGCTTCTTCTATGAAGTTTTTGAATACTGAATTCCAGCAATATATTTCTAAATCTCTTCTAGCAATAGGACTATGGTTAAAATTTCCGCTTAACCATGAAGCATATTTTTCGTAGATAAACTTTCTTATTTGTACACCATTGTCAATGTGATCATATACCACTATACCAGCTTTTACATTATTAAAAATTTCTTCCAGCTCTGGATCCCTCTCTCCTTTAATAATTGCCAAAACATATCTGTTTGATTCAAAATACTCAAACAACTTACCACTCAACCCTCCTAAAAGTCCCGGTAAATTCCAATTCATCATGAGCAATATATGGGAACTTAGCTGGGCTTTTATTGCTTCTTCCCTTGAAATCATTCCCATGTCAATTGTCTTAAATAAAAAGTTATTGGCCTTTTCTAACCAATAGTCCGATTCCGGTCCTGCATAGACAACTTCAATTAAATTTCTATCGATTTTATTCTGGCTTATTAAATCTTCAATTGCTTTAAACATGAGAGATGGGTCTCTCTTGCCTTTGTACAATCTACCTGTGTATGTAATTCTAAAAATTGAATTACTTGGCAAAATTTCTTGAATATCCAATTTATCATTTAGATTAGTTGAATTTCGTAAAACAACCGCTTTAATACCATATTTTTTAAAGTAATTTTTATGTCCCTCCGAAACAACAGTAACAACATTTGCCTTTTTCATTATTTGCTTGTGAATAAATATCTCTAGCTTTGGAAATAGAACACTTGGCGAATCGGGCATTATGATCACATCTCTATAATCTGCAATCCAATAAGCTTTAGAGTTAAAGGTTTTAATAAAAAACGCTATAATATGATCTGATAATGGAGAAAATGAAGAAAAAAGAATGATGTCTTTTTTCTTTAACTGAAATAAGCCATAAAATATTCCGCTGAGTATATACATTAAACCTCCTAATCCAAAAATCAGATTGAAAGGAAAACTATTTACCATTTTTGAGAAAAAGCCAATATCAGAGCTTAAGGATTCATTACTTTTTACTTTTTTGCGATTCCCAATTTTTACAAACCTTCTCAATTTATCATAATCTAATGTCCATAATCGGTTAACATTAAGATTTTCTAGGTTAATATTAATTGATTTTGTAACATTATCTGTAGTAAGAATTGTCACTAATTTAAAATGTTTTAAAAATTGTTTAGAAATATTGTCACTTCTGATTGAACCGATCGCATTATATGGTGGATATGCATAAGTAACCATAACTACCTCTTTATCTCTTAAATCTTTAATCATTGGAAAAATAGTTTCGCCTCGTGCCCATAAAAAAATAGTAAATCTATGATTGATAAATTTGGTAGAAAATTTGGACAGTGCTGATTATAAATAGGATGATTGAACTCTTGATAAGTTAATTTAATTCCTTTTTTTTGATAAAGCTCTTCATCATTATAAACCATTGCACCTTTTCCAGACAAATATGTACTTGCACCCATATGCATTCCTAAGGCAGCTATTAATGACGATTTATTACCTCCTATATCTCCTAACTCAGATTGTAAAATAATGTTGGTTTTAAAGTTAAGATACTCACACACATTTCTAATAAAACTAATATTCATCTCACAAAAACCATCGTTTTTTAAGGGGACTGAAACTAATTCAAATACCTCATCAAAGTAATCGGCTCTTTTGTAACTGTATTCAATCGTTTTCAACGCTTTTTTATACCATAATTTGTTCGCTAGTAAAACGTTTTCATAGGGCACTTTAGAATCAAAGCCTTTGGGTATGGATACCGGGGCTACTATTTCTAATATTTCTCCATTTCTATTACAGATTTTATTTCTATTAGCTATAGATTTCCCACGAGGATATTGGACTTCATCAAGAATAATGAAAATATCGGATTTTGATATTTTATCAAAATATCCTATCCATGGAATAAAGTTAGGTTGATGTACTGCGAATGTCTTTTCGGTTTTTATCACGTTAAATAGCTTTCTTTAAATAATGAAAAATAAAGGTTATCAATAAATTGACCATTCTTAAATATTACTTTTTTAATGGTTGCCTCTTTATTAAACCCAAGTTTTTGGAATAAGCTTACAGATGCTGTATTGTCTTCATGAATATTAGCATAAATTTTAAACATATTTAATTCGAGAAAAGCAAACCTTATTACTAATTTTAAGGCTTCTGATGCGTACCCTTTTCCCTGACTATGTGGATCAATATATATCCCTACCTCACAGTTTTGATTTTTGTGATCAATATTATGAACTGAAACCATACCAACCTCCTTTTCGTCAGTTGAAGTAATAATCAATTTCTTTTTACTTCGATTTTGAATTGTTGCTTTAACCCAAAGCTCTTGTTCTGTTTTGCTATTCGGGAACCGGATTCCGCTAGAACTGTTAATTGCTTCATTATTTATCCAGGTCAATACTTGATCCGTATGTTCTAGATCAAGGGCAACAAGACTTACTTTTTTTCCAATAAAATATGACATCATTAAAAATTTAATAGACCGTTCTTATTGATTCAAAAGCCTCAGCATACCTCTGTGCTATTTGAGCGCCTCGTACCCTTGCCAGGCCAAATAAAAATTCTTTATCACAATAACTTCTAAAGTTTTGTGTCTCATATTTTTTTATAGCATTCCACTTTTTCTGTATATGCTTTTTTCCTAATGTAAAAAATGTTCCAGTCGGAAAACCTGTCGTATCCCAGGGAAGTTCGTAACCAAAGCAAGTGTAGTGCTTAAATGCTCTTACTCCTTCATGATAAATAGTAATATGATCCTGATGCAGTGAAACAGATGATGGCATAAATATTATATCTGGCCTTATCTTTTTTCTTAATTGTACAAGTATTTCCAGGATTTCCTGCCGATGAAAGTTAAGTTTTCGGACAGGAAATTTATGAAGTATGAGATTTGTTTTTGGGATACCCAATTGTTTTGTTGCAAGTTTACATTCTTCTGCTAAAATATCTTTCGGGTATCCATCTGGTACTGATTCTTCGCAAATAGAAAACGCTATGTAGAAGACCTCATTTCCGTCTTCTATTAGTTTAGCAACGGTTCCTCCGCAACCAAGTTCTCCATCATCTGTGTGTGGAGCCAATATTAATACCTTTTTCTTTTTAAACATCGTTTAAATACTTTTCTATTATTTCAACAATTTTCTTCGATGCAGTTCCATCCCCTAAACAATTAGAATGAACATTAGGAGTTGTATACGTTCTTATTCGATTTAATATTTTTTCATTGTCAGGGCCTGCAAGATAATTCCATCCTTCCTCTATTGTTTCAACCCATTCAGATTGCGTATCAATTATAACAGCAGGGACTTTATGAAAATAAGCTTCTTTAATAATTCCTCCTGAATCGGTAATTGCCATTTTTGCATTCCGAAGTAAGGTTTGGGTATCCCAAAAACCAATTGGATCCATGGTTATAATATGCTCTGGTTGGAGTAAGTGTCCTAAATTGTGTTTCTCCACAGCACTTGTTGTCCTTGGATGCATAGGAAATACAACAGGAACGTTTAATTCTCCAAATACAGAAAGAATTTTCTCTAGCTTCTCTTTATCATCAGTGTTGGCTGCCCTATGACAGGTTACAAAAAAATAATTTCCTTTTTCAAGATTAAATTTTTGGAGTATTGATGAATTGGAATTTATTTTATCCAGATTATTATTAATCAAATCAATTCCTACATCTCCTACATTATACACGTTTTTAATTTTGCCCTCGGCACTAAGATTTTTAACCCCTGTATCTGTTGGAGAAAAGTAAATATCCGCAACAGCATCTGTCAATAGTTTATTAACCTCTTCAGGTACAAACTTCGTGAACTCACGTAATCCAGCTTCAATATGAATTAGAGGAATATTGTTTTTAGCTGCTACGATAGCTGTTGCTGCAGTAGAATTCGTGTCTCCAAAAACAATAATTGCATCAGGGTTTTCTTTTTCAACTATCTGATCAAATTTTAGCATAATATTAGCCATTTGGAAAACATGGCGGCCAGATCCTACTTCAAGATTATAGTCTGGAACTGGGATTTCTAATTCCTTAAAAAAAGATTCTGACAGTTTGTAGTCATAATGTTGTCCTGTATGGACTATTACTTCTTTGAATACTTTTCTAAGTTGTTTTGATACTGGAGCACATTTAATGAATTGTGGTCTTGCTCCCACTACAGAAATTATTTTATACTTCATTATTGATTTAAATTGTTTTGCGCTATCAATTGATTAACGCATAAAAAATCACTTTACAGATAAAAGGGAAAGCAGTTACTATCTCCTACTTTCAAACACGTAAAACTTAGCACAGTTTTTTATTTTAAACACTTATTAAACTTATGATCCTTTCACAGAATTAGATGTTCGCGGAACAGAATGATACGATGACAGTACATCTAGAGGTTCTGTAAAAATTTAGCCCCATAATACTCAACTAATTAATATTTTATTCCATCGAGGTAGGATTTTTTCCCATGAGGCTATTTCAAAAACAAGAGTTGGATTATTTTCAAGTTTGTTTTTACAAGTATCGTAGTTAACTATACTATTGAATAGTATCTTATTAAAACTATCCCAACTAAAAGAATAGAAATAACAGCCCATTTCTTTAACTGTCTCACATGTTGGCAACCAATCACCTATAAAAACAAGGTTCTTTGCGTACAAATGTTCTAAAACTGATGCGGAAAACATATCTGTAGTTCTGGCATTAATATATAAATCGGATATGATCCGAATATCACAAATTTTTTCATCTTCCAGATAATGGTCAATAATCTTAAAGTTGGAAATCTCTTGTTTCCTTAACTCTGATAATATTTCATTTTTAAGGGATTCTGCCTTTGGTCCCGATGGATAAGTTAGCGGAAAAAGGAAAAAAAAGCGATCAACAACTTCCTGTTCCATTTGACAGATTTGTTGCAAAATTTTTAAGTGTTGTTGTTCCTTTTCAGCTGTATGTCCAATACAAAAAATAATTTTATCTTGGGAAATCCCCCACTCTTTTCGTAGTGACTCTTTTCGATTTTTAAGGCTTACACGGCTAATTTGTTTTATATTACTATTTCCAAAATTTAAAGCCTGCGTTTTATTTTTATACTGAGGATATAACGTAATAAAGTCATCGACTGCTTTATTTGTTCCCAACACTACCCGATCCGAATTTTTATAGATATGTCCCAATAATCTTTGTTTTAATTTCGACTTCACCGTATAAAAGTCTGATCCCCACAAAATCGTATTTAAACTCTTTGTAGAACGATTCAGCCTTTTAATCATTGGGAGGTAACGAACAGAAGGAGCATGAATAGTAATAGATTCGTATTGACCTTTTATTTTATTTAAAAGATGATAGACCATCAATGGGTTCAACCATTTGTTTTTTAAGCAATTGTCTACAAAATTTTCGGGGGTGTGCTCAAAACTTTTGGGGGAAAATTCGTCTTTTTCAAGTTTAAATTGATAAAAAGTATAATCTACAATGGAGAGCAAATCCAGTGTATAACCTTTATTCGAAATTAAAAACTCTCTTGCTAAATTTTTTATATAAATAGAACTAGGGTTAGCAGAGGTAAATAGAATTTTTTTACGATCTATCCCTGTTTCCTTTTTTCTTGTAGTTGGATTTATTTGCTCCATCACTATATGCCGATTGCTTTCATCTTTTTAATCATTAGGGTTATCCCCTGTTCCAGAGTAATCTTTGGCTCCCAGCCTAATTCGTTTTTTCCTTTTTCAATGGAGGCAACAGTATCGAGGACCTCATTAGTCCGATACTCATGGGAGAATCTCACCTTAAAATCAGTATCAATCAAACCTGTACCTTTTATCGTTTCTACCAATTCATGAATAGAATGACTTTTTCCAGTACCAGCGTTAAAAATTTCCAAAGGTTTATCAAAATCATGTTCGATCACTTTACTGATCAAATCAATCAAATCTGAAATATAAATATAATCCCTTTTAGGTCTGGGGTCAATCAGATTTACCTCCCCTGTTTGGGCCTGCTTTATAATTTTTGGCAGCAGAAAATGCGATCCATGACCGGGTCCATACACATTAAATGGTCTGATAACTACTACAGGTACATCTAAGGATGTTGCATAAAGTTGACACATTTGTTCCCCAAAAAGTTTTGAAGCTGAATATGGATTAAACATATCTACTGGATGTTTCTCATCAATTGGCAAATACTTTGGGGGACCATAGACATAAGAACTTACATATAGTAGCTTCGCTTTTTTGATTCTCGCTAATTCCAATACATTAGCTGTTCCTTGTGCATTTACTTCTATGAAATCTCTTGCATGTTTATACGAATCAGGAGTAAAAGTCTTAGCCGCCAAATGAATAATATAATCAACTTCTGACTCTAAGCTTTTTAATGTATCTATATTGGTTATATCAAATCCTTTACTCCTGTCTAAAGGAATAATTGTATACTGCTCATTATTAAATAATACCTTTAGCAGATGTTGACCAATAAAACCAGTGGATCCAGTAATTGCAATTTTCATTGATTTGTTTTTTAGAAGATGATGTGTTTGATATCTCTTTGAGCTTTTTCGTAATCATTAGGCTTTCCTATATCTAGCCAATAACCAAGTATAGGGTATTGAACAACCTTCTTGCCTTTTTCCATTAATTTATCAATTAAGTCCGTAGCATTGAATATTTGATTCGGAGAAATCATTTTAATAAATTCTCTTTTAAAAATATATATTCCTGCATTAGAATAATAAGTATAAGTAGGTTTTTCCTTTAATGCTTTGATGATATTTCCTTTTGTCTCAATAACTCCATAGGGAATCGTTACTTCATATGGGGTAGTTGCAACAATCATATCTGCCTCCTGATTAATAAATTCTTCAAACATACCTTCATAATCTATATTCGTTAGCAAATCTGAATTCATTACCAATATATAATCATTCGTAAACGCTTCAATCAAACCTACCGCTCCCAATGTACCCAAAGGATCCTCTTCCTCTACATAACTAATTTGAATATTCTTGTTGCTCCCATCTTGAAAGCAATCCTTGATTTGAGCTGCTAAATACTTTACAGAAATAGTTATGTTATTAATTCCATAAAGGCTAAGTCGATCAATATTATACTCAATTATAGGCTTTTCACCAATCTTCAATAAAGGTTTTGGTGTCGCTTCTGTTAGTGGAAGCAAACGAGTTCCTTTTCCACCTGCCATTATCACAGCATCCAAGGGCAAATAAGATTTTTTATGCCTAAAATTAACGATTTCAATAATCTTATTGTCCTGATCGATAACAGGAATAATTCGATAATTATTATTACGCCAATTTTGCATCTCTTTCAAAGAAAAAATACCTTTTCGAAAACATTTGGGATTCGGTTGGACGAAGTCTATTATCTTATTTTCTAAATCAAACCCTTTTATTAAACCTCTTCGTATGTCTCCATCCGTTAATGCACCCAAGAACTCTTCCTCATCATTAATAACAAAGACTACGGCATCAGCGGCAATTTGATCTAGTTGAGTTAAAGCTTCTCTGACCGATGCTTTTTCAGAAATAATATGTTTTTGAAAATCTTTCATTCTTTGAATTGTGTAATTTCTTTAATCTAAATTATTGTTCGGAACTTCAAGAGAAACTTTCAATTTCGACCTAGGTTGAAAATAATCCTAACTTTTATAATAGTCTGGGAATATTAGCTTTCGAAATAAATTTGGGATTTTTATTATGTTCCCAGGTTTAGTCATCTTTCCCAAATAAATTATTTTTTTTGCTACGGTTCCTTTGTTCCCTAGAATCAACACAATTTTCTGAAACATTAAAAGCCAAATGATATTTATTTTTCCTAAAAAATTAGCTCTCGGATATACATACTCTTTAAAAAAATCTGTTAGATAAAAACCGACCCTAGAAATAACTTTACTATCCAAATCCTGACTTAGGGCAGAATTCGGATGTTTACGATAAAAAACAGTTATTTTGTCTAGAAAATGAATTTTAACTCCGGACTCTGTAGTTCTTAGATACATCGGGTAATCCTCTAAAAGTTTATATTTTTCCATAAATCCACCTAATTCAATCAGAAGCGATTTCTTATAAAAAGAAGTTGGCCCTGGAATAAACCTATCAAACAATAACAACAACTTATATTGTTGTTTTGCTGTTGATTTCTGTGAATAAAAAACATGGTTATCAACTTTCGGAATTATCTCTCCTAGGTTTTCATTGACAAATTCATCCGCAAATAATTGTAGTTTTGAAAAGATACATTTAACCGCAGGTCCTGCCTTTTTACTATAGTTAACAAAAGAGTCGATACACGTTTTAATTAATATATCGTCCCCAGCGATAAATTTAATCCAACTTCCCTTTGATTTATATAATCCCCTGTTGCAGTTTGCCGGGATTCCCGTATTTACAGAAGTGGTTATTAATTCTGCCTGAACAAATCGTTCTTTATTATTATCAATCCAAACTTGACATATTTCAAGCGTATTATCAGTTGATGCATCATCGCTGATTATTAACTCAATATTCAAATAGGTTTGAAATTTAATACTTTCTAAGGTTTCAATAACATATTGCTCGCTATTGTACGTAATTACTATAACCGTAACCAAAGGATTAAATTTATTAATCGTATCATTTGCTAATGCCATTTTTTCAGTTTTTAAGCCGGTTCATTTACCTCAATACGATAGAGCTCAAATTGATCTGCTTATCCAGCTCAATATTGGAAAATAAAAATGAGACAAACACAACTCTACTATGTATGAATATAGAGACGGAATAAATTTAATAGTATAAAAAGACAGCACTTGCTACTGCTTCAGCTATGTATTTTTCTTGACAAAAACTGATGATTATAATATCGAATTGTAGACTTGGCGTATTTGTTTTCAGCATTTATTGTTTCATCAATTTTGACTTAATTAATGTTTTTAAATTGAGGTCTATAAGTTTTTCTATTTTTTTGAAGCAGTATACAAAAATTAGCCCTCCTCCTAAAACTTTGAGTAGTAAAACCAACCAGCCATCGAAAGCATAAGAAAGATAGAAATAAAGCAAGGTGATGGATAAAAAAATAGATATATACTTTAAAGTATCATTATCATATTTGAACGAAGTTAACCTCTTAACAACTAATATATTTATAACCACTCCTACAGCATGAGCAATGGAAAAGGCTATCCCGACACTTTCCAAATTTCCGTTATACTTCCAGAAAATAAATAAAAACAATAAAAAAATTCCATTCCAAAGGCTTTGAGTGAAAATGTATATTTTGCTTTTTCCTTTTGCTAAGAAAACCAAACCAATTGGAAAACTAACTAGTCTTAGGAAAACAGATAATAACATCCAAAGAAGTAAAGGTAATGCAGCAACAAATTCCTTAGAATACATAACTAAAATGATGTATTCTGAGAAAGTGTACATCCCTATTACTAATGGCGTACCAAGCAGAAGCACAACTTTAGTCTGCTCTAAGATTGCTTTATTAAGTGCAACATTATCTTTATTGATGGCACTCAGCTTTGGGAAATAATCGGCTCCCATTGCTGCAAATATTAGCCCCATATAAGTAACAGCCAATGTAGTCGCTACGGCATAAAACCCTACATATTGTAAACCAAGTTCATCATTAATAAAAATCCTTACATAATACCTTGTGGCTTGAGCCATAAACCCCGTGATAACTGTAAATATCCCTAATTGTACCATGTCTATGCCTCCATAGAAACTTTCTTTTAAACTAATTTTAACTTTCGGGAAAGCTGACTTTTTAGAATAGATTAGATTAGTAATTAAACTAATTATACTTGCAAAAACAAGTACCGGTACGATACCCTTTTCTCTAAAGAAGTAATATACTGGAATTGCTATAGCTGTTGTTATAAAACCACTAATGATACCGGTTTTAGCAAAGTCAGCCATTCGCCTTGTACTTCGAATAATAGCAGCATAGCTTGCACCCAAATTACTAATAATAATAGTTACAGAAAGTAAAGAAATGTCGGTCCAGTAATTTGTATTCCCAAAAGCCCAACTTGATAATTGCTTACTTAACAGTATTGTTGTAACTACGCCAATTATGCCTGAAAACCAGACCCACCTTTTTATGTAAACAATTGTCTTTGCAGTCTTAATAGTATCTCCGCTCTTAATATTCTCAGAAATATCCCGAACGCCACTAAAGCCTAGTCCAAGACCAAAAATGGTATTTACTAATGCTATTGTTGCCGAAAGCAATTGGATAATACCAATACCTCCTGGGCCTAAAAAAATTGCTATAAATTTTGTACTGACAACTCCAATTAAAATAGTTATAATTTTTGACCCCCCAACTAATCCAGTATTTTTTAAGGTTTCTTTTGCTGTGTTTTCTTTCACTCTATGTCTATTATTCTTGGATTTTTAGCCCCTGAAGCGATCGATACTTCGGGTGCCGGGATATTCAGCAATTCTAATAATGGCAAAAACGAAAACCGGAAAAAAGACGCCTAAGTAAATGGAATAAGAAGTAATATTTTTTCTAAGGACAATTATTCCATAAGCGGATAATAAAATTGCAGTAACAAGAACTAAACCCATTTATGTACTTAATTACTTGAAAACAGGTTCGAGAATGAACATAAAAGTTATGAAAAGAAAAAAAATGTACTTGAAAAAAATCAATGTTGTTGAAAAAATGACAACCTTAAATATTGTATAAAAAGCTTCACATAGTTGTCCCATATATATTGAGAAATGGTTCTATATGGCCAAGAACAGATTCTAAATCTTCTGAGGGAATGTCTCTTTTCCATCGACCGGAGTTTGATTTGTCAAGTTTAGTATCCAACAAACCCTCCTCAAACTCAAGTCCAATATGATCACAAATTTTTTGAAGTGTAGGTTTTGGATTTGCTGAAAGCTCTTCTAGGCTTATCTCAATAAGCTGCTGACTCGGAAGCCCTTTTTTGACTTGGTGCCATTGATGATAAATTCCGGCCACACGTCTAGCAACTGTTGCAAATTGATCCCCCCCCCATTTCTTTGTATAATACGAAGCAACTACGTCTCGAGGATCACGATAGATATGGATCAGTTTCATATCTTTAAATAGCCCTGCTAATTCATTGGCATGCAAAATGTTTAATGGAGTATCATCAACCCAGCAAGTTGTTTTGCTATTAGCTAAATTGCAATAAAGGTCATTTATATAATCATTAATCAATCCATAAATTTCTTCCTTATCAAACGGTCCCGATTCATAAACTATAGATCTAAAACTATAAGGTGTGCTATGAATCAACTCTGCTTTGGATTGGTGATAAGTCAACTCTTCCAAAAGGTTTTGGGTTCTATCTCGGACGTATTCGTCTCCAAAAAATGAAAGGATACACCGATAGTTTTGCCCTGTAAGCGGCCAAAAGTTTATACGATGTTTCAATCGACTTGCCGTTTTATCTAGGTAATTTCCTTTACCACACCTTGATATCAAATTCATAAATCGAACAATTGCAATATCTGCACGATTTGTGCTAAAGCGTTGCGTCAAAGAACTGACCAGGTCTAATATCCCATCGGGATCAATAATTATCCTGAGTTCATTCGGAATATTTACAATGTTAGAGTGCTGTTGTAGTACACGCTTAAGTATGGAAGTCCCACTTCTTCCTGTTCCACCAATAAAAATTGGCTTCAACATTTTATTTTTCATGTGTTATAATTTTAGCCTCATTAAGTACCTTGTCATATTTAATAAAATACCTTGTGGCTTGAGCCACAAACCTAATGGTGGCCTTAAATTTTCTTAATTGTATCATGATGTAAATGCCTCTATAGAAATTTTTCTTTAAAATAACCTTACTCTTTAGATAATTCCAGAATTATATTAGAAGCCCTTTTTCCAAAATTGTCTCTTTTAAAAAACACTTGGTCAATGTGTTCTATAAGTTGAGATTTAGGGATTTCTCCCTCAACGCATTTGGACGTATAATCTGCTATATGATTAATATCATTTATGCCAATTAAATAACCTATTTTATCTCTATAAAAAGATTCAATTGGCTCAATACCAATTGCATCTGGATTTGAATTATTAATCTTTTGTGGTGTATTAATTAAAACTATTGGTTTTTCTTTTACTGCAACAAATTCGAAACTTATCCCTGACCAATCAGAGATAAGAACATCGCTTTCATAAAGACCATTGAATTCCCCTTCCCCATTGTCTTTACATTTGTCTGATTCATCTGAGTTGAAAAGGGGGTTTGATCCGAAAAGAGTGTAAATTCTTTCTAAAACTTCAGGCTGACTTAACTTGGCAATGGGGTGTGGTCTAAATATTACTCGAAAGTTTCGAGTAAGAAGGTTCTGTATTATATCCTGTCCTTTTAATTTAATAAAATTTTCCGGATGCCAGGATGGTGCAATTAATACCGAGGTGTTTTGAGGATACTTTTTAGTATATTCTTTTTGCTCTTTGATTAGCAAATCTAGCCGGCCATACCCTACTTGAAAATATCTTTTACCTTGAATTCCTTTTAATTCAAAAATTCTTTTTAATTCTTCCTCATGTTGTTTTCCAACACAAAAGAAAATATCGTAATTATTAAATGCGTTGTCTGCATAAACAAAATGGGTACTTACAGGAGAGTGAAAAAAATGGACTATCTTTTTTATCTTATTAAGCTTAATAAGATCAGATGCCGCAGTAACAAGTAAGTCACCTTTTAAGAATCGCAAGAAAGATTGAGGTAGATAAACCTGCTCTATATTATAAATGCTTTCATCCTGAAATTTAAAAGAATTAATTACAATAATTTTAAGTGAGGTATTTTTACTTAAAGTACTTAAAGTGCTATCAATAAAAGAAAAATGTATTTCATACAGATTATAAAAAAAAACTACTTTCTTTCCTCCAATTTTATTGAAATAATATATAACCAATAAATATAAGGCATCGATTAAAAGGGGTAACTTTTTTATTTTTTGAAACATAAATAAAAATTTAAACTATACTTTCATATAGATTTGATTCTGTACAATAGCATATCAAAAGCCTTTTACAAGAATTAATTTTGTTTGCTATATTCAAGTTTTTAGATAAAAATCATTCATAATGTATGTCCTTTTGATTGATTACCTATTTAATATAAATGCCAACTTATGCTAAAAAAAAGCCTGATATCACTAATTTAGGTCTTAAATTTTTTGGGCAATAATTCTGAGCACAACTGCATGATCGTCTTTATACCAACAATCAAGATAATCTTCAATTGCAAGCTCTAATTTAAAGCCTGCTTTTAAAACATCGGAAATAACTTCTTTAATTTCTAAAAACCTGCGATAATGAGTAGTTTTGAAACCATTATCCGGGTACTTTTCTCCTTTTCCAAATAAAGGGTCATTAATTGTTCTGGCTTCAATAAATAATTTAGCTCCTTTTGGCAGTTTTTCACCACAATACCTAATGGTTCTATTGTATCCCTCTTTGTTAATACTGTGTAAGGTGAACCTAGAATAAATGCCTCCTATTTCATCGGTTAATTCGTTTTCAGGAATTCTGGTAAAATCCATTTCTTTAAAAGAAACGTTTGGAGCCTCAAACATTGAATTTTTTGCAACTACCGTTTTAGACCTATCTAAAGAAATAATGTTAATGCCGTTTTGAGCAAAGAAAAAACTATCCCGGCCATTACCACAACCAAACTCAACAAGAGATTTGGTTTTATCTACATATTCAAGACTTAATTTAGCGAAATTACTAGGGCTACTAGGCGCCAAGTCGCTATCATAGAATTTATTCCAAAACAAACTTTCTTCTTGAGCCGTATAGACTTTATCTTTATTGATTTTTATCATTTTTAAATGTTTTAATTTAAATACTCTGTTTTTATATAATCTTAAAAGAATTTATTTTTTTTACCAAATCATAAGCACTCTCTAGTGCTAGTACAGGGCTTACTGGCAAGCTGAGAGCTTCCGTATGAATTTTTTCTGTTATTGGCAAGCTCAAATGATTATAACAACTATAAGCTTCTTGTTTGTGTGGTGGTGTTGGGTAATGAATTAATGTTTGTATATCTGCTTCGCTTAGAAAATTTTGTAATTCAGACCTGAATTCTGTTCTGATCACATAAAGGTGCCAAACATGTTCATCTTTGTTTTTAGGTATTTCAGGAAGAGTTATATTTACATTTTCAATTGAATTATAGCACTTTACAATTTTTCTTCTATGCTCGTTTTGAATATCTAAGTATTTTAATTTTACAGAAAGGAAGGCGGCTTGAATTTCATCCATCCTGCTGTTTAGCCCTTGGTACTTATTTATATATTTTTGATGGGAGCCATAATTGCCTAAAGCTCGTATTACCTTTATCAATTCATCATCATTTGAGGTCACTGCACCAGAGTCTCCCAATGCACCTAAGTTTTTCCCTGGATAAAAGCTGAAGCCAGCAGCATCTCCCAAATTTCCTGTTTTAATTCCTTTCCAACCCGCTCCGATTCCCTGAGCATTATCTTCAATAATTTTAAGCTTGTACTTTTTCGCTAAAGCCTTTAAATTATCAGACCAACACACACGACCATAAAGGTGAACAAGGAATATTGCTTTAGTCTTAGTGGTTATTTTTTCTTCGATTTTTGACAGGTCTAAATTATAGTTACTAATATCCGGTTCTACAAAAACGGGCTTTAGTTGGTTATCTGTAATTGCCAAAATAGAAGCAATAAAAGTATTTGCGGGTACAATTATTTCGTCTTCTGGGTCCATTATCCCCATTTCTATATAAGCACGTAAAATCAAACGTAAAGCATCTAATCCATTGGCAACACAAATAGCATGCTTTGAACCTATATAGTCTGCAAGTTGGTTTTCAAATTGATCGACGCGTTCTCCTAATAAATACCAACCAGAATCAATCACTTCTCCTGCAACTTGCTTTAATTCTTCGGCGTATTGTTGATTGATTTTTTGTAAATCGAGAAATTTTATCATATTGTCACTTGTTTATTATTCTCATAGTATTTCTACTAAGTTTTCATTATTCAAATGAAACTTACGGTCATCTTTACTAACCATTTCTTTGTTAAGCAATAATCCCCCGGAAGTTATATACCCTTTGAATACGGCAGGGTTGCCATACCACACAGTGAAGTCTGGAACTTCTTTTGTTATGACACTACCCGCCCCAATTAAGGCATATTTCCCAATGGTATTTCCTGCAATAATGGTTGCATTTGCCCCAATTGATGCACCCTTTTTCACAATCGTTCTTGCAAAGGATTCAGGATATACTTTAGATCTGGGAATCAGGTCATTGGTAAAGGTTACATTAGGTCCTATAAATACATTATCTTCAATATGAACACCGTCCCAAACCTGAACACCTGGTTTTATAGTAACATTATCGCCTACTACTACATCATTTTCTATAAAAGTATGGCAATTGATATTACAATTTTTACCAATTTTTGCTCCTTTAAGGATAATGACATATTGCCAAATCGTAGTGTTCTCCCCAATATTATTAGACTGAACGTCAGAGAGTGAGTGTACCTTGTACATATTGTTTATAGTCTTCATATTCTCTGATATAATCATCTTCACTATATAGCATTGAAGCCATAACTAAGCATATTGAACCCGAGGAGAAGTTTAGTAACTCACGCCAAATTCCACTTGGCATAAGTAAACCAAAATAGGGTCTGTTTAAATTAACAACTTTTTTGTTTTCCCCATCATCTAATAAAACATCAAAACTGCCACTTGCAGCGACTATTAATTGTTGAAGTTCTTTGTGACCATGCCCCCCCCTACTTTCACCTCCTGGAACATCATATAGATAATAAACTCTTTTTATATCAAATGGTACATTTTTAAAAGGATGTATTGGGGTTATATTGCCTGCCCTATTTTTAATTTTAGGTAAAATAATTACAGAACAGTCATATACGGTTGCTCTCTTTTTCATTTAATTAAGTTTATTAATCCTTTGGTATTCCTGATGACTTCTGATATAATCAGATTCATCATAAGGTGCGCTTGCAAGAATAAGTGCTAAAGAATTTGTTGAAAAATTTTCAAGCCCTCTCCATATCATCTTAGGAACAAAAAGTCCATAATAAGATCTATTTAGTGAAAAAGTTTTTTCTTCTCTTCCATCATTAACTACTACATCAAAGCTTCCTGATAAAGCTATGATTACCTCATACAATTCCTTGTACGCATGCCCACCTCTTACTTGACCTCCAGGCACATCATAAATCCAATACAATCTTTCTATTTTAAAGGGCAAATGACTTTCTTCTTGGATAAAAGTAAGATTACCTCTGTCATCCAAAATTTTTGGTAAGTCTACTAATTTTACATCTCCTACTTTCACTGTCCTTGTTTTATATTAAAATACTGTTATAATTTTTACTTCTCCGATTAAAAGGATGACTACTCTGCGCAATCTTCGCAAAAGGATGATACTCTCCTTTCAGCCCCACAGGTTCCATGTTCCGAATCTTATGAACCAATTCAATTGCATTTCTGGCTTCCCCTATTCTGAATCCACCTCCAGCTAACACATCTTTATAACTTAGTGTATGCAATTCTGTAAAGCCACCAGAAAACTCTATCTCTTCTCCATCAATGGTAATGGATCGATAAGTACGTAAGCCTTTTTCTTTTATTTCTTCTGGTAAAACATCGTAGTTAATACTTAAAAACCAACGTACTCTAGCTCGTTCAAATTCCAGATAACCAGCAGCGCGATCATGCGTGTGTACGTGTACCGTATTGCCTTTTAGTTTTCCGAATATCCAGCCCAGCATGTCAAAGAAATGTACGCCTATGTTTGTTGCGATACCACCCGATTTTTCGACATCTCCTTTCCAGCTGGCATAGTACCAGTTTCCTCGAGAAGTTAAATAAGTTAAATCGAAATCATAGATTTTATCTTTAGGGCCTTCGTCTACTTTTTTCTTTAATGCTATGATACTGGCATGTAATCTTAATTGTAGAATGTTATAAATTCTTTTACCTGTATCATTCTCAATTTCTTCCAAGGCATCAATATTCCAAGGGTTGAGTACAATTGGTTTTTCACAAATCACATCTGCACCGTATCGCAGTCCAAAGCGAATATGTGCATCATGCAAATAATTTGGCGAACAGATACTCACATAATCAATACTATCTCCTCTTCGCTTTATTTTTTCCATGTGTCGATCAAAACGCTCAAACTCTGTAAAAAAAGCAGCCTCCGGAAAGTGGCTATCAATGATCCCTACCGAATCATTTTTGTCCATTGCCGCCACCAAATCGTTGTTGGTATCCTTGATCGCTTTCATGTGGCGTGGTGCGATATAGCCTGCTGCTCCGATTAAGGCAAATTTTTTCATGATCTTAATTTAGGGAAAGATTTTTTTAATGTCTATTATATTTGAAAATCGTGGCTAACTAGTAGTATTTTGATCATCTGAAGATATATCTTAACTATAGTCATAGCTCTTTAATACTCAAAGAAAGTCTTTACTCCTTTTACTATATATCCCTTTGTCTCCTGATCCATCTCTGTGTGGATAGGAAGTGACAAAACAGATTGACAAAGTTCTTTAGATACCGGTAAATCTCCAATTACTCGGCCGTGTCCTTTGAATGCTTCTTGTTCGTTTAGAGGGACAGGATAATAAATCATGGATGGGATGCCTCTGTCTTTTAAATAAGCTTGAAGCTTATCTCTTTGATCATTTTTAACCAACATGGTGTACTGATGAAACACGTGTGTTGATTGCTTAAATCGCTGCGGTATTTGAATGAAGGGGAGGTTTTTAAAGGCATTATCGTAAAAATCAGCCACGCTTCGTCTGGCATTACAATATTCATCTAATCGCTTTAACTTCACGCCAAGTACAGCTGCCTGAATGGCATCTAATCTGGAGTTGACTCCAATCACAGAATGATAATATTTTTTTGATTGGCCATGATTTGCAATCATTTGCAGTTTGGTGCCTAATTCATCGTCATTGGTAAATATCGCTCCTCCGTCACCGAAGCACCCGAGGTTTTTTGAAGGGAAGAAGGACGTTGTTCCTATGTGGCCAATTGTACCTGTTTTTTGGGTACGGCCATCTGAGAAGGTATAATCTGCACCGATTGATTGAGCATTATCTTCAATCACAAATAAATTGTGCTCTTTTGCCAAAGCCATGATCGGCTCCATATCGGTACTTTGTCCAAACAAATGAACGGGTATAATTACCTTTGTTTTTTCAGTAATGGCCGCTTTTACAATATCAACAGTGATATTAAAGGTATCAGGATCGACATCAACCATTACCGGACTCAGTTTTAACAAGGCAATGACTTCTGCTGTGGCTACATAAGTAAATGAAGGCACAATCACTTCATCGCCAGGTTGAAGATCCAGCGCCATTAACGCAATTTGTAAGGCATCCGTTCCATTGGCACAGGGGATGACATGTTTTACGTTTAAGTAGGTTTCCAGATCTTTTTTAAACTGCTTAACGACAGGGCCATTGATGAAAGCAGTAGATGCGATACAATTAAGTACTGCTGTATCAATATCTTCTTTGATTTGCTCGTACTGCTTACCGAGATCTACCATCTTAATGGCAGGTTTTGTCTCGTTGATATTTTTGATGGATGACATATTGGTAGTTTTAGTGTATGATTTTAAAGCTTCCTTGAATGGGTCCAAATTTTTTAAAACCATACCGCGATATAACAAAACAAAGTAAGCTCAAACTAATTTCAGAACATTAATAGCTAAGCGGCCTTAGTTTGTTGCTTTTGTTTAGCCGTATATTCCTTAAGCAGTAACGGTTTTCCCGTTTGAGTGTAATATTGTAAGCTTTGTTTTAGAAAATCTAAAAAAGA
>Ga0209187_1000745_pt1 | contig 48921 bp, 38 predicted proteins | sample BantaG_FD_187430 | JGI IMG/M metagenome (GOLD analysis project Ga0209187, IMG submission 187430) | Marine algal microbial communities from Bantry Bay, Ireland - BantryBay_4 metaG (SPAdes) (version 2) | ecosystem: Host-associated > Algae > Red algae > Unclassified | place: Bantry Bay, Ireland...
TCTAAAAATTGGATGTTGTTATCCTCCCAAATGATACTAATCAAGGAAATTGATGGCAGTTTTATCAACCCTGATTCTATTCATAATTTATCACTATTTCAATGAACAAAAATGCGGAAATACAGTTCGACAAAACTATCTGTCATAAGAGTCAGTAAAACTTTAAGTCAAACGACAAGTTCTAACAGAATATTTTCAGCATCTTTCCACTTCTTTTGCTGTTGGTAAATTTTACTTAGTTCCGTACGAGCTTGCAGATTATCTTTATCAATGTTTAAAAGTTCTAACAGAATATTTTCTGCTTCCTTCCATTTCTTTTGCTTTTGGTAAATTTTACTGAGTTCTGTTCTGGGATGTAAGCCCGATGGATCAAGTTGGATGTATTCTTTTAATATACTTTCAGCCTCTGTCCATTTCTTTTGCTGCTGGTAGATTTTACTCAGTTCTGTTCGAGATGAAAGATCATTAGGGTTGTTTTTAAGGTATTCAACTAATAGCTGCTTTACTTTATTCAATGGCAATAAATGGGAAAATTTACTTTTTTTAAAATCCCTATTCCTATAAGTCCAAATTAGCAGTTTCATGCTAAATACTGTATTGATATTTGAAAGCCATCTTTCAATGATATCCTTGACATTTTCAAATTCATTCTCAGTTTTAATGTACCACTCTGCAATTTTCTCATGTCGCAACAACAACAATTCTGAACTTCTAATTATTGGTTGGTTGACACTTTCGTCAATAGCTTTCCGTATCTCAATTTTAGAAAGATTTTTAAATTCACTGAAGGAACGTAAAAATTCTAGGGAAATCATATTTCCAAATTGGTAAAATGTAGAGACAAATAGGTATAAATACTTCAATGGAGGGTCAGGATAGACTTTTAGCCATTCATTCCAATCAAAATCAAATTTTATTTTCTTTTCTTCTCTGGCAAGTTTTAAAACGTTGAAAATTCTTTCCGCAGTGGTAATTTTACTTTCAGTTAGAAATAATTTTTGATATTTTTCTCGATCTTCAGGAGTAACGCTATCACTATGAGATGTGAGCGCATCAAATAACTTATTGAATACGTTTGCTAAAGATTTAGTTAAATTGTATCTTATGACTTCTGAATCAATGCAAAATGAGTTTTCAAACTTTTTAATACTTGCAATGTTGTTATATCGGAAATATCTTTCGGCGAGTATAACTACCAAGCCTCCCTTGAAATTTGCCAATTCCTCGCCAATTTGGTCTAATTCTGTTTCTGATGCTGCTGCGTCATCCAATAGAAGAATTGGGATGAGTGAAGAATTGAGGTATGATAAGGTTTCCCTAATTTGATTTGGAACATCTACGGAGAGTTTTTGGCAATAAAATACCGGATAAGTAGTAGATAATTGTTTTGCGATTGAAAGCAAAAATGTTGATTTCCCTTCACCACCATTTGATAGTATTTTAATCAAACCTCCGTCTTTTTTGATTTCTCTAAAAATCCTTTCAAATACGTTGGTGAATTGTTCATTGTGTACATGAAAATCATTAGCCACAACTTCTTTCAGTCTTGGTTTATAAGAATCCAATCTTAAGTAAAATTCGATTAGTCTTTTTTGCTAGGTATTGACTTTTATATTGTTCCAATATGATCCAGACATGAAAGTTAAATCGCCTGTATTATCTCTGGATAAAAATGATTTTATGTTGGAGAAAAAAGTATTTTTCAACTTATCTGAAATTGATTCAAAACTGACATTTGAACTTATATATGTTGATTCAAACAAATTAAAAAATTCGGTTACATCGGAATTTTTTTGCTCATATAAGGAGAATAATTTAAATATATCATCGGAATCGTCCATTGATTTATTGGTGAAATCAACTATAGCAAAAGGATAAATATCATTTTCAATCAGTTCGTCATCGTTTTCATACTTTATCTTTCTAGTTGGAGAGAAATATATGTGAACATCCTTATTGGGAAAACTGCTTTTATTAAGCTGATAACTCTTAATAGTGAGCTCTTGTTTTTTGATTTCATTAAAAGACTTTGAAGCTTTACATTCTATAAATACATTAATTGGAAGAAAGTTTTTAGTTTTGAGTTTGAAATAGATATCAAACCCAAACTGAGTCCCTGAGTTTTGACGTTTAAAGACAATTTCATTCATGTATCCCCAATGTTCAAAAAGCTTGGTGAATACATGGATAGACGCTCTTTCAAATATATCTCCAATTATTTGTGATGTGTTTTTGCTCATTTAATTATTTGAGTTATTGCTAACAAGAGTGCATTAAATAACCTTTCCTTAAAAATATAAATAATTCTTGACTTAAAAAAGCTATTCCTTATTTCCTTTCCTGCTCTTAATTTTATTCCCGTTCTTTTGCTATCTACACCTACTATTTCTATTTTCATTGCTAATGGTTCACCAGTGAATCTTTAACGGATCGTTGGCTAGTCTGATAATATGGTGCAAAAACCATTCCAAGCTGTTTTTCAATAAGTTATGCATCCATTTAAAACGTTTTCATATTGAATGCACGAGGATGGAAAATGTTTTGCATCAAGTGCGGAATGATGTATAGAATAAAAAGAAAGGGAAGCATGGAGGACGAACTTCCTGACAGCGAATCTAAATCTGCGAAAATACGCCCGATCCGAGTGGAAATGTATTGTAGGGTAGTTCGTTGTCGCTTTGAGATTTCGCATCAAGTGCGAAATGACGGGATGGAATGAATGCAATGCATTGCAACGGACAGCGGGGAGAAGACTTAATTGAAAATGATACTCGCCGTCCTAAATGTTAAAATTTGTTTTGTTGAAATTTATAGCTTAACTTAGTGTGTAAAATGAGTATGATGACCAAAGTAGAACTAAAGAATAAATTAAAGGAAAAAATAGAAGAGATGGAAGACATTGCTTTAATTGAGGAGATATTGGGAGTCATTGAAATTGAAAATGATCAAGTATACGTTTTGAATAAAGAGCAAAAGAAAGCAATTGATAAAGCTCAAAAGCAGTTTGAAAACGGTGAATATTTTACAAATGATGAAGTAATTGAGCGAACAAAGCAATGGTTAGGAGAATAGTTTGGTCTAAAGATGCTGTAAATTCGAAAAGAGAAATCTTAACCTATTGGATTGATAGAAATAAATCTAATTCATAATCAAAGAAGTTAAACTCCTTAATTTCAAACGCAATTGCAATAATTCAGAAATTTCCGAATTCAGGAAAAGCTACGGACATAGAAAATATAAGAGTCAAAGCTGTTAAAAATTACTTGATTATGTATGAAATAACAGAAAAGAGTATTGTCATTCTAATTATTTGGGATATGCGTAGAGACCCCAATTCGTTGATTGAATATTTGAAAAAGAATAAAGAACCATAATAACTTCCCAAAATCTTTTCGTATTTTACAATATGAAAAGATTTCTAACATTAATAACCTTGCTTTTCTCCCTATCTATATTCGCACAATCTGACGAAGAAAAGCTATACAATAATCTATTAGGGCAAACGCCAATTTTGGAAGATTTGCACGAACTTTGCGACCAAATTGGTGGGAGAGTGACGGGTACGGAGCCTAATGAGCAATCCGTCGAGTGGGGGATTACTAAGTTTGAAAAGGAAGGCATTAAATGTTGGAAGGAGCCTTTTGAAATGCCGCGAAAATGGGCAGAAAAGTCTGCTAATGCAGAGATAACAGGTGAAGTTGAATGGAGTCCCAAAATAGCTTGTCGAGCTTTTTCGACTGGGACAAATGCAGATGGTCTTTCGGCGGAATTAATTTTTGTGGGAATGGGTTCAGATGATGAATTTGACAAAATGCAAGAATCAGTAAGGGGGAATTTTGTTTTGGTGGAAACGCCTGTAATGACGGATTTAACAGAGTTGTTTTTGGAATACATCAATGCGATTGAAATAGAGGCAAATGCTAAAAAGTACGGTGCGGAAGGCGTGGTTTATATGTCAAGTCGTGAAAAGAAATTGCTTTACCGTCATTTGACTTCCTATGGTTACGAAAATGATATGCCAATGATTGTGATGGCGCGTGACGATGCAACTAGGTGTAAACGCTTATTAAAAAGAGGCAAGCAATTGAGCTTGACTTTGAATCTGGATTTGGTGGATGAAGGAGCGTATGAATCTTACAATGTGGTTGCTGAAATTCCAGGAACCGATCTCGCTTCTGAAATTATTTTGATTGGTGCGCATTTAGACAGTTGGGGGTTGGGAACAGGTGCGAATGACAATGGCTGCAATGTGAATATGATGATCGACATTGCTCGTCAAATAAAAAAGTTGGAGCTAAAACCGCAACGAAGCATTCGTTTTGTTTTATGGAATGGCGAAGAGCAAGGAATGTTTGGTTCATATGCCTACACGCAACAACACAGAGATGAGTTGGATGCCATTAAAATGAAATTGACGATTGATATTGGCAGTGGAAAAATTGATGGCTTTTTTGTCAATGGCAGAAAAGAGTTAGGACCAATGCTAAATAAATGGTTGGAGCCAATTGACACTTTGGGACCATTTATGAATGTACCAGATGTGATTGTTGGAACGGACAATTATGATTTTTTCGCACAGGGTGTGCCCAATGTCGTTGGTAAGCACAAGGTATACAATTATTGCTCCGATTATCATTCCGAGTCGGATACTTATGACAAAGTAAATGCACAAAATTTAAAAGAAAACACCGCCATTGTAGGTTGGTTGACTTGGAAATTTGCGAATGATTCTGCACTCAATCTGAAAAGACACAACAGAACAGAAATTGACGAAATTATAAAAACATACAAATTAAAAAAAGGAATGAAAGCCTTGCGTTTATGGGACACCTGGCAAGACGGAACCAGAGGGATTAAATAAATGTAGAGACAAGGCATGCCTTGTCTCTACATTTATTTACCTCCTCCTAGAACCACTATAAGTCATCGCTTCACCTTTTCCAAATCCATAGCTAAAGCCAAGAGTGATAAATCGTCCTCTCTGACCAAAACTGTATACATAGAAATCGTCAGATTCGTTGACGATTTCTCGAATCCTAGAGGCAAATACATCTCTAATGCTGAAGTTGAATACCCCTTTTCCTTTCATTATTTTGTATCTAAGCCCTAAATCAGCAAATAGATTGGCCGCTCTAGAACCTTGTATGGTTTTCTCCTTTGATCTGTATCTACCTGTTACCTCAAAATCAAAGCTTTTATTTATTTTAAACTTAGAAGTCAATTTAGACGACCATTGATCTGAGCTAAAGTCAAAATTTTGATTGTTGAATTCTCCTTTTCTTGTAAAATAATTCCAGTTAGCATCTCCGTTAAATGTGATTTTTGAAATGGGCGAATATTTGAAATTAAGCTCAAGCCCTGTCGTATTATTTGTACCGACATTGATAGGTGTAAATACACTGACATTGTCCTTGAATGTGGATACCCGTTCTATAACATCAGTCGTAAACTTATGATATGCATTTAAATTAAAAGAAACTTTATGATAAATAAATATACTTCCTACTTCATAAGAGTCAGTATATTGTGGCAATAGATTAGGATTTCCAGCACGGATGCTAAAGTTATTTCTAATATTAAAGAAAGGATTCAAATCCCAAAGTCTAGGTCTGTAAATTCTTCTCGAATATCCAGCTTGCATAGATACCTTGTCAGAAAGCTTGTAAGACGTATGTGCTGAAGGAAAAAGATTTGTAAAGTTTTGATCATTGCGTTCATTGGTATTGGCTAACAAAGTACCGAGGTCAGTATTTTCAACCCTAAGCCCAAGTTTCAATCCCCAAACATCTCCTTCATAACCAACGGTGCCATAAACACCAAGCACTTTCTGAATGTATTCAAAAACATTGGTCAATCCAGGATCTACCACAAATGCACCATCAACTTCATCGCTTACAGTAAAGTCATTGCGCACATTATTATCTACATATTGCGCACCCGTTTCCAGTGTCCAATATTGATTAAATGGCTTTATATAATCGAGGTTGAAGGTATATTTTCCCTCTTCAAATTTTGTAGCTGTTGTTTGATTTATAAGGTTATCCGTTCCAGAAATAATTGATTCATTAAAGACTGACGACTGATCTTTTCCAAAATAATTACCTATCGCACTAAAAATAAGTTTGTGATCTTTATTATCTGTAAAATCTCTTTTGTATTGAAGTTCGTATTGTAATTTTGGATTGGTCGCTTCCGTAGTTTCGCTTCTATTCCATTGTTTAGAAATGATTTCTTCTGCATTTATTTGATTGAATTCTGTAAACGAGGGTTGGTCTTCCACTTCATACATAACGCTACCCGATAGTGTAATGACATTTTGAGGATTAATATAATAGTCCGTTCCAAGTATCACATTATAGAACATTTCATTCCTGGATTCTTCCCCAATTGAAGATACTGTTCTGTCATTTATATAATCTATATTAGTGTTTTTTCTATCTGTTACAAGTGATCTATAGCCAACTCCAAGCTGCGTAAAAAGATTAAAATTTTGAGTTCTTTTATTGAGACTTAGACCTATACTGTGATTAGCTGGGTATCCAGTATTTACAGAAACAGATCCATTCAAGCCCTTTTTTTCATTTTTTTTGAGTACTAAATTAATTATGCCAGAAGTTCCCTCAGCATCATATTTAGCAGAAGGGTTAGTAATAACTTCTACACGCTCGATCATATCTGCGGTAATGGTTCCCAAAGCACCACTCGCCTCATCCGCCAATACAGAAGGTTTTCCATTAATGAGAATCTGCACGCCCGCACTTCCTCTCAGCGTAACGCCTCCCTCAATATCAACATTTACCGACGGTACATTATTTAGTACTTCTAATGCGCTTGCACCTGTAGAACTAAGGTCTTTACCCACATTAAAAACTCTTTTGTCCAGCTTAAATACGGTAGTAGACTTTTCTGCTGCCACCACCACTTCATCTAAAACCTGAGCATTTTCGCCAAGCTGAATCACGCCAAGATCCGCTTTTGGACCTTTGAATTTTAGATCCTCAATCACAACAGATTCAAAGCCAATAAAACTCACTTCTACAGACACTTCTTTGCTTTTGACCTCAAGTCTAAATTTTCCACCATTTTCTGTCGTAACTCCAGTTATTACATCACCTGTGTTTAGATCATTTGCGGCTACAGTCGCATAATCAATCGCTTGCCCTGAAGATTTCTCAATTACTTGACCCACGATAAAAAATCCATCAGCAGGTCCACCACCTTTTTTACCTGGCGGTTGAGCTATCAGACAGGTCGTTAATAGCATTATGGACAGTATGGTAAATAGCCTTGTTTTCATTGTGCCAGATTTCCGTTAAAAATATGCAAAGGTACGTAACTACAATCGCAACAAAGCTTTTATTATTCAAGTTTTGGGATTGTTTTAACATAGTGAAGTGATGACTTTCAAGAATCGGACCAAAGTAGACTTTACCCTGATTTTTAACACAGTGAAGTGATGACTTCCAACAATCGGACCAAAATCAATGATTTTAGGCTTAAATACAGTAATTAACAATCATTAACAAAGTGAAGTTGCAATAGAAATGAGGAAATTAACATGCAGAACAATCATTTTTTAGTTAACTTTAAGGAACAGCTCATAAATAAGTGTCCAAATTTGACCGAACGTCGGACCGTTTATATTTTGGTTTTATTCAAAATATTTTTTTTCAGCATAGCCGAGCTACGGTTAAAAAAATAACAGCATCGGCTGCCGCTTGAAAAAAATCAAAAGGTATTCGGTCCGACGTTCGGTCAAAATGGACAGTTATTTTTGAGCTGTTCCTAATACACTGTAAATTAAATAAATGTGCTTTTTGAGCTTTGCATTTTTGAACTATACAAAGAACGCACGGAAACTGATAGCAGGGCTACCAAGTTGAGTACGAGATGCAGTATAGTACAAAAAGACATGTTCAAAAAGTATAGTTATTTATTTTACAGTGTACTAAATACACTGTAAATTAAATAAATGTGCTTTTTGAGCTTTGTATTTTTGAACTATACAAAGAACGCACGGAAACTGATAGCAGGGCTACCAAGTTGAGTACGAGATGCAGTATAGTACAAAAAGACATGTTCAAAAAGTATAGTTATTTATTTTACAGTGTACTAAACTAAAATATTTCCAAACATTCTAATATTAATATATGCGTTTTGTAGATGTTAAAAATGATGTAGCTTTTAGAAAGATATTCGGTAATGAAAAAAAGAAAGTCATTCTCATATCTTTTTTAAATGCGGTATTAGACTTGTACAATGATGCAAGAATCATTGAAGTTAGCTTGGTAGATCCATTTCAACTTCCGAGGATTCGAGGCGAAAAGGCTTCGATTATTGATGTGCGTGTGAAAGATATGAAAGGACGGTCTTTTATAATCGAAATGCAAGTAGCAGAAAAAGAAGGTTTTGCCAAACGAATCCAATATTACATTAGCAAAGACTACGCAGCTCAGATCAATATTGGAGATAATTATCCTCAGTTAAAACCAGTTTATTTTATTGGGATACTGAATTTTAACTTTTTTCCAAATTCAAATTATTTCTCCAAACATTTGATAGTTGATGAAGAAACAGGAGTTTGCACTTTAGAGGATTTAAAATTTAGATTTATCGAATTAAAGAAATTCACCAAAGAAAAGGACGAATTGGAATCCATAATTGACAAGTGGACCTTCTTCATAAAGAAAGCTCACAAATTGGAAGTTATACCCGAAAACCTAAATGACGAAGGCTTAAAGACTGCTTATGAAGAAGCCGAACGACATAACTGGACAAAAGAAGAATACGATGCATATATCAACGCAGGAATGCGGGCGCAAGACTACAGAGGTGGACTTTCATTTGCAGAAAAAAGAGGTATAGAAAAAGGTATAACAAAAGGCATAAAAAAGCAACTTGTAGAAAGTGTACTTGGTATGAATGAAAATGGAATTCCTATTCCTGTCATTGCATTGTCTTTGAAAATATCAGAGGATGAGGTGAAGGAGATTTTGGGTGGAGTCAATTAAATCGGATCAAGGGTCTTTTTTTAGGAATTTTAACACAGTACAGCAAGGGAAGCACATAGGTTTCAAAACAACCGATCAATCCCCTCCGTCTCCCAAACCTCGAACTCGTTTTGGTCATTGGAGAAAATGAACATTGCTGTGAGCTTTTGCTTTTGGACAAATGCTTTGGCCTTTTCTAGACCCATAACCATGCAAGCTGTGGCGTAAGCATCTGCATCTGCACAATTTTTTGTAATGATGGATGCGCTCAAAAGATTGCTTATTTCTGGTTCGCCTGTTTGGGGGTTTATTGTATGACCTATTTTTTTACCGTCTACGACTTTGAAATTTCGGTAATTGCCAGAAGTGGCAAGGGACTGATTGATTAATTTAAGTCCAGCGAATTGTTGTTTTTTATCTTTGCTTTCCTCTGGTCTTACGATTGAAACTTTCCAATTGGTGTTATCGGGTTTTTGACCACGTGCTCTCATTTCACCACCAATTTCAATTAAGTAGTTAGAGATATTTTTACTTTCAAGTAACTCCCCAACCAAATCTACGCCATAACCTTTAGCGATGGCATTAAAATCTAGCTTCATTTTAGGGTTTTGCTTTTGGACGAGAAAGGAGTCGTTGACTGCGGACCAAGAAATTTTATCAAAACCCACCAAAGCTTTAACAGAATCTAGGTCACTTCTTTTATATTCTATTTTTTCATATCCAAAATCATAAAAATTTATCAATGGTAAAATTGTTGGGTCAAAGGCTTGGTCAGTCTCTTGGAATATTTTTTTTGATCTTTCCAGTAAATAAAGAAAATGATTTTTTGAAATTGATGTTTGCACGCTTGCGTTAAAAGTAGATATTTGAGACTTGGTGTTATAAGTAGATGCTATAAAATCAAAGTCAATCAGCAAGGAATCAATGGAGCTTTGTAAGTTTTGGTTGGCTTTAACGGTAGTGTTATCAGCAGAAAAGATAATGGAATAGCTGGTTCCCATTGTTTTACCATATAATTTATAAATGCGTTCTATATCAGCATTTGGAGCATTGCAAGAAATTAAAAAAAACAATAATAGAAGAGAGGCGGCAGGCGATCCTGATGGTATGAATTTTTTTGATCTCATATAAAAAAATAAGCCTCTGAAAATAAATCAGAGGCTTACCGTTTAATTCATAATAGGGTTATAATACTTTCGTAGCACTAAGATACAACCAATGATTTTTCTAAACAAAGAAATGTTAAATAAAAAATAAAAAAAAGTTAATATTTTACATCTCTACAAGAATGTTATTCATTTTTTAATATTTAGATAAAATATGTAAAGTTATTATGAGAGATTGTTAATGCAATTAATCTCTGATTTCTGCGACTCCTAATTTTGCTTGATTGTAAAACCAACTATCAAAATCAGTTATGCTCACATTTCCATCTAAATTGCCATCAGTATATCTATAAGTTGCAAGTTCTGCTTGTTTTAATTTCCAAAGATCAAAATCTGAAATCAAAACCACACCATCTCCAGTATAATCACCTGTATACATTACAAACCGTCCATCAGTGGCTTGTTTTAATTGATTTGTTCCAAAGGCGGCGGTTGAGCTAATTGTGAAATCTTGTGAAATGTTTGGTGCAGCCATTGTGCTACTTCTCGATAAAATGTCTAAATGGTTTCTATGACGAATGCAAAAGTAATAGGAATCTGTGCTGTTCAAATTTAGAAAATCCACACCAGGCTGACCATTTGGACCCAACAAACTTCCATCACTCAATAGTAAAGCGGCTCTTTGCTCAATGGTGGTGGTTCCTCTTATGGTTTCATTTGGAATACCAGTTCTTGCCTCAACCAAAACCCAATCCACAGCATTTGACGGAATGCTAGAAAAACTTTCCGATCCCATATAATTGTATGGAACATCAGAAAAAGGTTGATTATTGGGAATCAAATCAGTTATATCGGTTCGCATAGTCGCATTTGATAAATAACATCCTTCAAGAAAAATTCTACAATCATAATTGCTCGTCAAGGCTGATTGCTGAACGATTTCTACTTCAACATCATCTAAATAAAAGCCATCATAATTGATGTATAAATTGGAATTATAGACAAATTGAATTTGAATTCTTTTACCAATAAAATCATGAAGACCAATTTTTTCATTAAACCAAGTATCATTGTCTCCAGTATAAACGGGATAACCAAGAGCCAAATATTCGCTATAAGTTGTGTATTTCCCACAAAGCGTGGTTTGACTTTGGTTGTCGATGTCGTAAGCAATCAATTCTACATAGTCGTGATTCTGTTGCATTTCGTGCATAGCCCAAAAACTCAATTCCGCATAACGTGCATTGCTCAAATCCAATGTATCAGTAATGGTTAGAGTGTTGTTTTGAAGGTCTTGAGCATATGAATAAGGACTATCTGCAATAGAGTAGGGCGGACTGTGATACTCCAAATCCGTTAAACCCCAACCATTATCAGTGGTCCAATTACTTGAATCGTCAAAGCCATTTGAAACAATCTGTACATTTGCTGGCGTTCCGATTTTTACAACGCTAGAAAACGGTATTTGGTAAATATGTGCTCCATTGTCAATAGAAATGGTAAAATCTATAGTTGTTCCGTATGGAATCGAGGCATTTATTTGATAGGCAATTGAATCCATTGCAAAATCGCCAATGTTTAGACTGCCAGTATTTATTGAGCCTAAAATACTAATATTAGGATTGTTTGAGCCAATGCTAATTTCATTGCTGCCAGTTTCTAATCCATACTTTTTATAATCAAATTTTAAAAATCCAGTAGCAGCAGTTATTTCTTTGCTGTCAATTTGAGCTTTGACTTCAAGATGGTTGTGCAAGCATTTTAGAGCATATAAATTTTGCCCTAGCGTTTCGTTACAAAGTTCAACTATTCGTTCCTGTGCGGGATAAAAACCATCTCCACCACTCCCAACTTCAGGAGTGAAACAGTAGATTTTATCTTTAGTAGATTGCTCTCCATACATCCAATCGTCAGCATCGCCATTTGTTTTATAAATAACGATTGAACTGACTCCAAATTCATAATTATTTTGCGAGGTCATCAATTCTGCCATCGTGCAAAATTTATCACCGTCTGGCGTTTCAATAGAATCATAACCCCAAGGATATAAAAGCAGATTGCCATAAGAATGATAATTAAATGCCATCACATAATTATTTTCTTCACACAAAAATTTCATTGCTTGCGTTTCAGGTTCAGAAAAAGCAGCTGGACCTCTATAAGTTTGCGAAGTAGGATTTGGCGAAGAACCGCCGTCGTCCAATCCCCAATTATAACCGTAATTTCTATTTAGATCAACTCCATCATTTTGCCTTTCAAAAATACCATCTCCATTGTTATCTCTACCATTTTTTCTGAAAAATCCAAAGGTATGCTCTTGTGATATTGGGTCATAAGAATAGAGGCTTTCATTTAGCAAATATCCATCAGGATTAAGACAAGGCACAAAGTGAATCTCTGTATTGTCTAACAAATAAGTAACATCGGAATCTGTCCCATAATTTTCTAAAAGATAGTACATGAAATAGATATTCTGACTGACCGTAATAGGCTCTCTAGAATGATGAAGAGAGTTAAATAAAACTTTAGGTTTGTTAGTGTTACTAGCTGATCCTGTGATGGTTGTGTATAGTATGGTATTGTTTTGGTGCGTTAAAAAATTTCCTATCGTTTGCTTTTGGCTAATCAAGTTTGGGTACAAGTTGTACATATTATCCAAATGGTCCAAAATCTCTTGATAAGTAAAAAATCCGCCATAAGTTCCCAGGTCAAAATTTTGAGGAACACTGTATTGATTGGGATCAAAACAGCTAAAGTCTAGTGCATCGCCAGATTTGTAATTTTTACTTTTTTGATTGTAAAAATCATTGGAGTTTTTATAAAGAACCTCATAATTGACCACGACCTTATCAATAATCGCAGCTTCCTTTTCAGAGTAATCGCTTTCAATAAATCCTTCGGCTGAATTAAATCCTTCAGAGACATCAATACCAGATTTTTGCAAAAGCAGTATTTCGGATTCAGTAGGAATCAATTTTATCCGTTGATAGTTGTTTTGTCCAATTAATTGAATGGAGAACAAAAAGATAAGCAGAGTAATTTTAATTTTCATAATGGGGTTGTTGTTATTTTCCCCTAAAATTATCTCTAAATTTTGATAAATGACTAATTTTTAACTAATTAATGTTGTAAATAATGCTCGAATGCATGAATGCGAGAATGCATGAATGTTTTACGGTTTTGGCAGAATACTGTGGTTTAATGCCAATTCATAACTCATAATTTATAATTCATAACTCTAGAGTGAAGCATTATTTAAAAAAAAAGGCTACAACGTACGTTGGTCCGCACACTGTAGCCCTGAACAATATTTATTTAACAAACAAAAGTTATTTCAAAATGATTTGTTTTGTAAGATTTTTAGATTGTGATTGCCAAACCAGCATATACATTCCTTTTGGATAGTGGCTTAAATCTAATTCCAATCTATTGTTTAATGTCGTTCCAATATTGAAATTATTCATCATTTTTCCCTGAGTATTAAATATGGCAAAAGACTGATTTTCTTCAATATCATTTTGCAAATTAATACTGACGATTCCGTTACTAGGATTAGGGAAGGCATCGAATAAAATTTCACCATTGCTAATTCTTTCATCAGGCGTATCAATAACACTAATGGGATAGCCTTCTTCGTCGCGAACTTCATCGCAAGGCCCAATGGTAATATTGTAATAAATACTATCGCAAATACCATCGCCATTACATCCAACTACCAATAAAGTTTCGTAAGCCGCTTCAATGACAGGCAATGCTACGAATCTAAAGCAATCGTTGTTGATATATGAAATTGAGCAGAAATCTAATATTTCATTTCTTGTAATCACCTTTATCACGTAATCAGTATCAACGCCATTGGTTCCATCAAACAAACAAAATTGTGGGCAAAATATAGCAGGAGTCAATGGTTTTACGCAAGAATTTACAAAATCTCCATCACAAATAAAAGGCGCTTCAGGGCAATTATCTGTCAATAAAAACTCTGTGATACAAACCGTAGAACCATCACCATTAAAGTCAATCACCTCAACGCCATAAATCCCTTCAGCCAATCCGTCAAAGAATGCAGGCTCATAAGTAGCATTGGTAAATTTAACTCCATCAGGTTTTGTCAAAATGTATAAATAAGAAATTCCAGGAATTCCTTCATCATAAAAAATACTTACAGAACCATTTTCAAAACCACATTCAATAGAGTCAATAACCATGCTCACGCAATCGGTATTTTCAATCGTTTCTTCAATGACAATATCGCTTTCACAATCTTCATTAATATCAAAATTAAAGGCACATACAATAGCACCATTATTTGATACATCTAATACTTCAATCATATAATTGCCTGCAAACAATCCATCAAAAAATGCTTCTGTATAGGTTGCATTTGTATGAACAGTGCCATCAGGAGTAGTCAAATAATATAGGAAAGTCTGAGATGTTCCATCTCCTTCATAAAAAACGCCTACACTTCCATTTGGGATAGAACAATTGGCATGCACCAATGAAAGATTTGCACAAAAATTATTCTCCTCTGTTCCATCATCATCAGAATTTTCATCTATATCGGAACCATCGTCCGTTCCATTGTCATCAGAACCATCGTCATCAGTACCCGTTCCACCATCATCAGAACCACCGTCATCAGTACCCGTTCCATCATCATCAGAACCATCGTCATTAGAACCCGTTCCATCATCATCAGAACCATCGTCATTAGAACCGTCATCATCAGTTCCATCATCGTTATCAGATCCATCGTCAGTATCTTCTGGTACAAAGCATCCATCAGGGACGGTGACTATTATGCCTTCTTCACAAAGTATTCCATTTGTTCCTAAAATATCATAAAGTTGCAAACTGTAATTTCCAGCAGGCAAATCACCATAAGTAACATTGTTACGAGAAGCATTTGGATACTCTACACCAGTTTCTTGCGAGATTAAAACGTGCAAATAACTGATTTCTCCATCGTGACCGAAAAAGTCAATATAAATAATTCCATTGTTAAAGCCACAACTGGTGGGAGTAATTTCTATGTTAGCACAATCATATTCTAAATTTATAATTGTAGAATCCTGAACCATTATAGGATATGCATTTACAGTTTTTGTATGTGTCAGAAGAGCTAACATTAGCACAAAAAAGGGCATAATTGCCCATAGGAAGAGTTGTTTATTCATTTTAATATTAGTTTTGGTATACTATCCAACTATTGAACATATCAATAATTGAGTTAAACAGAAATTCTTAATTTAGAAAGTTATCTTTTATCTTTTATTATATATTGCTATTAATAGACAGCATATAAATAGGTAAAAAAATATTTAATTGTCTAAAGATTTGTAAGTTTTTATATATAAGAAAAATGTTATTTTCTTATGTCATTCAAAGACAAAAAATCAAATTGAACTACTTGAAGTTAGTGATGAGTCGTCAAATGTACAATTTTTTCGCTTATAAAAAAACAAATTTAACAAATATTTATATTGCAAAAGGTCGTAATGTGTAGGCTTTGATGGCAATTTTACCTAATTTAGCGGAAGTAATTTTAAAAATCTTTAACTTAAAATTTAACATATGCCTCATTACCATAAACTTGGAAAAATTCCTCATAAGCGACATACTCAATTTCGAAAACCTGATGGTTCGCTTTATTCAGAAGAATTGTTTTCAACGGAAGGTTTTTCAGATAATTATTCTATTTTATATAGGAACAATCCGCCAACTGCAATAACCAAAGTGGAGGACGCTTATTCTGTTGAACCTAAAGTGGCATTAAATAAGCAACTTTGCCATAGGAGTTATACTGGTTTTGATGTAAAACCTACAGCAGACTATCTGGAAAGCAGGATTCCTGTGCTTATAAACAACGATTTACATATAGTCCTAGCATCACCAACGGAGTCTCTAACAGATTATTTTTATAAAAATGCAGATGCAGATGAAATGATATTTGTTCACGAAGGATCGGGTACGCTAAGAACGATGTATGGAAGAATCCCCTTTGAGTATGGTGATTATTTAATAATTCCTCGTGGTACAATTTATCAAATAGAATTTGACACAAAGGACAATCGTCTATTTATTGTAGAATCTTTTAGCCCAATAACTTATCCTAAAAAGTATGTCAATCATAACGGTCAGCTCTTAGAGCATTCTCCTTATTGTGAGCGAGATATAAAAGTCCCTCAAGATTTGGAAACTTTTGATACTAAGGGAGAATTCAAAATCAAAGTAAAAAAGCAGCAACAAATTTATCCATATTATTATGCATTCCACCCGTTTGATGTTGTAGGATGGGACGGTTGTAATTATCCTTATGGATTTTCAATACATGATTTTGAGCCGATAACAGGAAGGATTCATCAACCGCCTCCTGTTCATCAGACTTTTGCGGCTGGTGGTTTTGTGGTGTGTTCATTTGTACCACGACTGTTTGATTATCATCCTCAATCCATTCCTGCGCCGTATAATCATTCCAATATAGATTCCGACGAGGTTTTATATTATGTCGATGGAGATTTTATGAGTAGAAAAAATGTAGAGCGAGGGATGATTACTTTACATCCAGGCGGAGTGCCACACGGTCCACATCCTGGAACGGTTGAAAAAAGCATTGGAGCAAAAGAAACAAAAGAATTAGCTGTTATGGTAGATACGTTTAGACCATTGCAAATAACAGAAGCAGCTTTGAAGATTGAAATGAAAGATTATTATAAATCATGGTTGGAACATTGATTTTTAAAACGCCCAAATAAAAATAATAATAAAAACTTGAGTTAGTAAAATAAAATAAACTATGTCAGAAATATTAGATCAAGCAAAAACAGCGGCAGAAGTAGATTTTTTGCCATTAAAAGGAACAGATCACATTGAGTTTTACTGCGGTAATGCCAAGCAGTCTTCCTATTTTTACCAATCTGCATTTGGATATGAGTTGGTAGCCTATGCTGGACCTGAAACAGGTGTGAGAGACAAAGCCTCTTACGTATTGCAACAAGGAAAAATAAGACTGGTTTTAACAACAGCCTTACATCCAGACCACGAAGTAACCAAACACGTTGCTAAAAAAGGAGATGGTGTAAAAGTTTTAGCGATTTGGGTTGATGATGCCCGCAAATCTTATGAAGAAACAATAAAAAGAGGCGCGAAATCTTTTATGGAACCAACCGTATTAACGGATGAGTTTGGAGAGGTCGTTGTATCGGGCATTCATACCTATGGAGATACAATTCATAAATTTGTCGAAAGAAAAAACTACACAGGTCCTTTTATGCCAGGTTTTGAAAAAGCAAAATCGAACATGGAAGTTGTGCCATTGGGATTAGAATACATAGATCATTGTGTAGGAAATGTGGAGTTGGGTAAAATGGATCATTGGATTAAATTTTACGAAGATGTAATGGGCTTTAAATTACTGATTACATTTGATGATGAAGATATTTCTACAGAATTTACTGCGCTTATGTCTAAGGTGGTTTCTAATGGGAATGGATACGTTAAATTTCCAATTAATGAGCCAGCAAAAGGAAAGAAAAAATCTCAAATAGATGAGTATTTAGAATTTTACCAAACGGCAGGCGTGCAACACATTGCCATTGCTACAAATGACATCATAAAAACAGTTGGCGAATTACGGAAAAGAGGGGTTGAATTTTTGTATGTTCCAGAAGAATATTATGAAGACTTAACAGCAAGAGTTGGAGAGATCGAAGAGGATTTACAACCATTAAAAGATTTAAATATTTTGGTTGATAGAGATGAAGAAGGATATTTATTACAAATATTTACCAAACCGATACAAGACCGCCCAACCGTATTTTTTGAAATAATCCAAAGAAAAGGAGCCAAATCATTCGGAAAAGGAAATTTCAAAGCATTATTCGAAGCAATCGAACGAGAACAAGAAAGACGTGGAAATCTGTAGGAATGATGGAATTGTTGTGTTTATGGTATTGTTTTTGCATTAAATTTATCACATCATTACTTAACCAGAACCCCTTCATAAATGCAGCTAGTATCAGGATTAATATTAAAGCAACTGTACACCACAGGATCTTTGAAAAACACCAGTCGTGGAATCGAATTTTCAATAAAAAACAGATTGAGCGATGCGAAAGTGATTGCTTTAAATCACATTAAAATTGGCGATCAAGAAATCAGTCACGAGAAGATCAAACTAGAAGAAAAAGAAAATGTACTAATTGATTCTGGAAGTGTATCAAAAGAAGAACCATTACAATTTAATCTTCGTGATTCTTTTAATGTAATTTGCGAAATACCAGAGCTAGAATTGGGTAAATATGAAATTGAAATATCTTTCAATGTTCAACCCTTTGGTGACTTGGATTTTAAGGTAGAGGATACTATTAGAGGAGATGATCCAAATCGTGTAAAAATTCCAAGAAATGACCTAGACGATTATTCTGAGAAAGCCATTGAAGCAAGACAAAAATTTGTGGAGGATTTCACAGGTGCAAAAATGGATCACATAAAAAAGTATTCATTTGATCCACATGATACAGAAGGCAATTGCGAGCATTTTACAGGAGTTGCACAAGTACCAATCGGTTTTGCAGGACCGATTCAAATAAACGGAGAACATGCAAAAGGGCAATTTTTGATTCCCTTAGCTACCACTGAAGGCACGTTGGTTGCTTCATACAACAGAGGAATAAAAGTAATGAATTCGAGTGGAGGCGTTAAGTGTACCGTTACAGGCGATGCGATGCAACGCGCCCCTGCATTTGTATTTAACGATGCAAGAGGTGCAAGAGATTTCTCCTATTGGATTGAGGCAAATTTCAAGAGAATCGCACAAGAAGCAGAAGCGACCTCAAGCATTGCAAAATTGAATGATATTGACACCTATTTAGCCAGTAAATTTGCCTTTTTAAGGTTTAATTTTTCTACAGGAGATGCGGCTGGACAGAATATGGTAGGAAGAGCGACCTTCGCCGCTTGCAGTTGGATTTTGGACAATTATGATGGACCAAAAGTAGAACATTTTTATCTAGAGTCAAATTTTGCAACAGATAAAAAAGCATCACAAATCAACATCATGCGTACCCGTGGAAAGCGAGTAACAGCCGAAGCAGTCGTAAAAAGAGACGTGTTGATCCAAAAAATGCGTGTAGAGCCTGAAAAACTATTTTATCACAGTGGAGTTGCCAATGTAGGATCAATATTGTCGGGTGCAAACAACAATGGGCTACATTCAGCAAATGCAATAACGGCTATTTTCATAGCAACAGGACAAGATGTAGCGAATGTTGCCGAATCTTCCGCAGGAGTCATGTACACAGAATTGACCAAAGAAGGCGATTTGTATATGTCCTTAACCATACCGTCATTAATAGTTGCAACCTACGGCGGCGGAACCAGTTTAGCCACCCAAAAAGAAAGTCTAGAATTGATGGGATGTTACGGAAAAGGCAAAGTAAGAAAGTTCGCAGAGATTGTGGCGGGAGCTGTGCTGGCTGGGGAGATTTCATTGGCTTCTGCGATTTCTTCATCGGATTGGGTTTCTAGTCATGAGCATTATGGGAGGAATAGGTAGTGAATGCAGTTTTGATTAATTTTCTGGCCTGCCCTCAACTTGATTGGGGGACGGCGAGTATCTTCTTCGATTAAGTCGTCTCCCCGCTGTCCGTTGCAATGTATGGAATGAATTGGAACGGGTTTTATTCGTTTGGGGAGACGCGATGAATCGCGTCTGTACGGATGCTTTGTGGCAAAATTTTTCCGAATCATCTGTTCCAATTCATTCCATACATTTCCACTCGCATCGGGCGTATTTTTGCGGGTTTAGGTGCGCTGTTGTTAATTTTGTCCTCCACGCTTCCTTTGCTTCTCTATATTCATTCCAAACTAAAATGGTAGTAAAAGTTAAAGATAGTGATAATAAAATAGGAATTGTCTTGATAGTTGGAATAATATTTATATAGTTTAAGGGGAAGATACAATGTTATTCAATATTACAAAGGCTGTTCGTTGGTAGCAAAACCCCAAAATAAATTGATAAAGATAAAAAAAGATAAGAATAAATTATTGCTGATTTACCCATCAGAAAATCAGAATGACTGGATTTATGATAGTATTAAAGACTATAAGCAGGTTACCATAAGACAGATGTTTACTTTTAAAAAAATCAGATAGTAATTAATAATCAGCAAGAAAAAGACCTAGGCGATGAATTAGAATATACTTTTCTTTTAGGGAAATTAGAGAAGGATTATTTTGTTGTTAATAAATCTGTAGTTGGAACTGAAAATTCATTTTATTTTTATAAGGATATGAAAATAAATTTTAAATGTTTTTATGCTGTTAAAAATATTTCCATACTAAGAAAGATTGACGAAAATATAAATGAGGATGTTTATATTGGTGGACCCAAATTAGGGTCTTTGCCGATTGAGGAATATGATAATTATGGGTCAAATGGTAAATATGAAAATATTGCTGGATGTTTGATTGCTTTTGCATGTTTTAAAAGTGTGGAGCTTGGTAAAAATAGTTATGAAGGTTATCTAACTTTTGAAAGTAAAACAGCTCTAATTGATTTTTACAGGAATAAATATGGAGCAACCCTGACAATGGGACAAAGAATGTTTATTGATCCCCATATCGGTAAAAAACTAGTTAAAGATTATTTAAATTTAGAAATTTAAAACTATGCCTAAAAAACAAAAGGTTATCAACGAAGGTGGAATTACTTGTTAAAAATTCAGGGTAGAGAAAATAAAGAATTTGAGAGGTACAATCTTGAAAATTTATTAAAAATGGTGGGATGAAGGATTTGCTTAACAAAATGCATCTACCCTAGTCCTGAAAGGACGCAAGACCAAAGGTTAGGACGCTAGTCCTATCAAAATTCCACCGACAGCGCACCTAAATCCGCGAAAATATACCAGAGATACAAGTAGAAATGATCGGAACGAATTATGGAGCAATTATTGCAATTTGATTGAGATATATTTGTACCTTTAAACCGTTAAAATCAAAACAAAAAATGACAAAAATCGGTTTACTCTCAGATACACATAGTTTTTTAGACAAAAAAGTATTTGAACATTTTAAAGACTGCGATGAAATTTGGCATGCAGGAGATATTGGCGATATAGATGTTGCGGATCAACTAGAGAATTTTAAAAAATTTAGAGCCGTCAATGGAAACATTGATGATAAAACGGTAAAGGCAGTTTACCCCAATGATTTGTTTTTTGAAGTGGAAGGATTGTCGGTTTTTATTACGCACATTGGCGGCTATCCTGGTAGATATACAGCAAGAGTAAAAGAGATTTTGCAAAAGAAAAAGCCAGGTTTATACATTTGCGGTCATTCGCATATTTTGAAAGTAATGCGTGATAAAAAGTTAGATGTGTTACATTTGAATCCTGGCGCAGTGGGACATCACGGTTTTCACGTAATGCGCACGTTGCTGCGTTTTGACATAGAAGAGAGGCGACCTAAAAATTTAGAAGCAATTGAGCTTGGAAAACGTGGGAAGATAGATTGACATGTTGCAATTAGTTTGTTTTATTAAATACCTGAATCAATTCTGCCAAAATAGAAATGGCGATCTCCTCTGGTATTTTTGAGCCAATATTTAGCCCAATAGGACTCTTGATGTTTTCAATTTTATCAATGAGTTCCAAATTGTTTTCAGAAAAATTTTCAAATAAATTTTCCAGTAATTCTTCTTTTCTTCTAGGAGGACCAAGAATGCCAAAATATTTCAAATCAGTATAGATAATTTCCTTGAGAAAAGCCAAATCTTTTGCAAAGGAATGCGTCATTAAAATGAGTGCAGTTCGCGAATCAAAATTCACTTTACTCGGCAATGTTTTTGGTTCTGCGTGAAATATTTTATAAGGCTTATCAGAAGGAATAGCGTAATTTTGGTTTACCACTAAATTCGAAATAAAGCCTACCTGCATCGCTAAATTTGCCAATATTTCACCATCAAATTCACTCCCGACAATGACGACTTTGTTTTGTGGACGGACGGTTCTTGTTTCCTCCTTTTCAGTGAAATTTTTTGTTGCAGACATCGGAATTTTGAAAGCCCTAAATTGAAAATAAGTACGAACTTCATCAGCTCCACCGAATTCCATGCCTTGTATAAATGCAATTCGCCCTTCGTCGCACAATTCAACCTGTTCTTTCAAGTTTTTGAACGCTTCTGAGTCCACTAATTCTAATAAAATAAAAATGGAACCCTTACAACCCAACTTGTATTGACCATCGTAAACAAAAGTCAAGTTTTCCTTTGTCCTAAATACTTTTTCGGATTCTGTCAACACAGCCTGCTCCACACAGCCACCGCTCAAATGGCCTGTATATGTAAAATCATCAGCAACAATCATCTGCGTCCACTTCTTTCGATAGCTCGAACCCTTCGTTTTATAAATTGTAGCAAGCAGCACTCGTTTACCTTCCTGAACCTTTCGATTCCCAAAATCCAATATCCTTTTTAATTCAAACATAACTAGCGTCTAAGATACGGACTTGCGTAAAAATTCAGACTATGATTAGGAAAAATAAGTAATAAATAGTTTTTAAAACCACATGAAGATCAATTATTCCTGCTAATATGATCCATAACGCACTTGCTATAATCCTCCATCGTGTCAATATCGTTAAATGCTTTTTCATTTTCTAGTGGGATTTTTATCACAGATTTAGCGTTAGATTTTATAATTTCTTTGCAGCCATTTGGTGATTTGTGTGATAAAATTTCATCCTTAAAATGCTTGGAAAAAATAACTGGGTTTCCAGAACGTTCATTTACAATGGGAGTAATGATGAGTGGTTCATTTTTATACGTATGTCTAAATTCACTAAGAAGAAGATCTAAATCAATTGTTCTTAAATAGGGCATATCTGCCAAGCAAATCATGTAAGCATCAGTGTCATGTTTAATTGCATTTATTCCTGTTTGAATCGAGCTGGTCATGCCGCTTTCATAATCTTCATTGTGAACCATTGGATCATCGTGATTACACAGAGAGTTGTCAACGTACTCAGGCTCGTGTCCCGTCACTGTAATTAACTGATTTAATGTAGAATTTTTTAGATTATAAAAACAATGGTACACCAATTTTTTACCATAATAATCCAGAGTTAATTTATTAACCGCACCCATTCTAGAAGAGGTTCCAGCAGCAAGAAAAATGGCAGTTACATGTGTGGCTGATTCATTTTTCATAGGACGATCTTTAATTTATTTTTCTAAAAATTCAAATAAAACCTTATTAAACTTTTTTTCTTGTTCAAAATTAGGAGCGTGACCAGATTTTGGAATCATATACAATTCTGCTGTTGGCAAATATTCCAATAATTCATTTCCAATTCTTGGTGGAATTAATTCATCATTTTCTCCCCAAACCAACAATATTGGAAATGAAAAATCATACTCACTAGTCATAAGCAATTCTGCATCCATTTTAAGTGCTGACAAAACAGCTTTTTTTGAATCACAAACCGCCTTATCACAAAATAAATTTTCGTGTAAATCTTTCAAAACAAATTTAGGGACAGATGGAGATTTATAAGTAATCAAATCAAACATTTCACGCATCATATCAATATCCTTTGGAACCAGTAATTCTTCCACATCATCCACCTGAAATTTTTCTTCAATAGAACTTAAATCACTCAATCTAAAAAACTTTACTGGGCTTGAAAAGATGGTCAGTTTTTCTACCTTTTCAGGCTGCATTTGTGCTAGTTCTGCTGCAACTACACCTCCATAAGAAATGCCACCCAAAACCATTTTATCAATATCTAAAGAATCCAAAAGCACGGACATCGCTTTCACATGATCGCTTATACTGTAACAGTCCTGTTCATTTGGGGTAGATCCAAAATGCAATAAATTTGGCAAAATCAGTCGATGTGTTTTACTCAATTTTTTTGCCTGCTCATGCCACTGAAAACGAGTCGAAGAACCGAATCCGTGAAACAGCACATATGGCGGTTTTTCCGTATCCCCATTGTCCCAATAAGTGATGGTATAATCATCCGTTTTGAGCGTTTTGTATTCCAAATCAGCTCTTTTAAGTTTCCGTTTAAGATGACCATCAGCCATTTTATAAGTACTACAAGAGCTTAATATCATCGAAACAATAAAAAACGAAATCAAGGTAGAAAGGCGCATATTTATTGGTTTTGTATTGAGGTTTTTAGTATTGAGTCTACTCCAAAAAGAGATAATTTTCACAAAATGGAATTTTTTAGATGAGGTTTGCATTTTTTGAGATTCGTTGATGCCTGAGCATCAAGGAATTGAAAAAGGTGCAAAGATCGCTAAAAAAAACATTTTTGATTTTTTATCTTTCTGGAGTGGACTCAGTATTACAAAGTGTAAAGTTAAATGTATATCTTTGTAAAAAGAAAAAAAATGCATTATGTTGCATTAATAAGTAACTATTTACGACTAAAGTGAGCAGAATGAGTAAAATTAAAGTTAGGTATTTTGGTCCAATTAATGAAGGTTGTCTTCAGGATGGTTGGATAGATATATGTAAAACTACGGTTTTTATTGGCAACCAAGGGCTGGGAAAAGTACAATTGCAAAGTTGATTTCAACTTTTGTTTGGATAGAAAAAGCTTTAGTTAGAGGAGATTATGACAAAGATTGGTTAGAAGTAAAAGGGCGATTTAAAAGTAAATTCTTGAAGTATCATCGGTTAGAAGATTATACTGTTAACCTTGATTCTTTTTACAAAACACAGCTTGAATATATAGGTGATGCTTATCGTATAAAATATGAAAATGACGAATTGTCTATTTTTGAAAAATCGAATGGAAACTACCAGCTTCCACAAATCATGTATGTACCTGCTGAGAGAAATTTTATTGCTTATGTGAAAAATCCGAAAGAATTAAAGCTTTCATCGGACTCAATGATAGAGTTTCTTACGGAATTTGATAATGCTAAGAGAGAAATAAATGAAAATATTGTGTTGCCTATTAACAATGTTGACATTGAATATGATAGATTAAAAGACGTGTTAAAGGGCGCAGTTGCGATCTGTCCAAAAAATATTAGATTCTAAAATTTTGATTATCAATTTATTATAAAACTAAATATAAATTAATTAACCCATTTTAGCACTGATTTTGAGACAAGTTGTATTGCAATCACTTTCCAATATATATAACTATTTGAAAATCATTGTGCTGATATTTTTGCTTTCAAAAAAAATTGGACAGATCGCAACTGCGCCCCGTGTTAAATATAAAAGGGGGCATTGAACGTGATAAGTTCAAAGTTAAGTTGAGTGATGCTTCAAGTGGGTTTCAATCAGTTGTGCCATTGTATCTGGTGTCAGAATATTTAGCTAAGTCAGTAAGAAAAGAAAGTGAGAGTAATGCAACAATGAGTACAGAAGGAATGAACCGTTTTAAGAATGGTGTTAAAGATATTTGGTCAAATGACGATTTAACAGATGAGCAAAAAAGGTTAGCAATTTCTGTACTTTCTTCAAAATTTAATAAAACTGCTTTTGTTAATATTGTAGAAGAGCCAGAGCAAAACTTATTTCCAAATTCTCAATGGGATTTGCTGAAAAGTTTATTTGAATTTAATAATATGAATGCAGGTAATAAGTTAATAATGACAACTCACAGTCCATATATAATAAATTATTTGAGTATTGCAATTCAAGCTGGATATTTAAAGGATGAAATAAAGTTAGAGTCAAAAGATGAGTTATTAAAGAAATTAAATAAAGTTGTACCTTTAGAATCTGCAATTGCATCAAATAATGTTGCTGTTTATCAGTTTGATGAACGTGGTGTTATTGAAAAGCTGAATGACTATGATGGCATTCCTTCGGATAAAAAATTTTTAAATGAATCTCTAGCAAAAGGAAATAGTTTGTTTGATTTATTATTAGAAATTGAGCAGGAATTAATCCACCTGAATCCCATACTTCCCCAACAAACCCACAACACCATCTAAGCTGAATTTTGCTTTTCGAATTTGGTTGTTTTCTGGATCAATATTGTAATTTATCGCGCTTCTAAAATCAGTCTTTTCCAAATTAGTATTTGAAAAAATCGTTCTGATTAAATCACAATCTTTAAAGTTAATTCCTGTTAAATTGCTTTCTGAAAAATCTACTTCTTGGAGATTGCAATTGTTAAAAGTCGAGCTTTTAAGATTTAATTTTTCAAAGGAAGAGTAGTTTAACGCACAGTTATCAAACTCAATGCAAAAAAGAAAAGGATTGCATTCATCAAACCGCAAACCAAACATTTTACAATTATACATTTTGACAGATTTGAAAGCAGTATTTCCAATTTTTGCCATGCTAAAATCACAACCCTCAAATTCACAATCAACAAAATTAAAGTCTAATAATTTAGAGTTGCTAAAAGTACAGTTTTTGAAAGTGCAACCGTCATATGTTCCTTTGTTTAGCGCATCTTTGGTATAATCAATGTTTTCAAAATGTTGTTCTTCTATTAATGTGTCTGCCATGATTTCAGATTGTAATTTTATTAAAAATTTGTCAGACAAGGCATGTCTTGTCTCAACAATTCATAACAATGAATGTAATAGAAATCACCTTGATTTCAGCTAGAAAATAAGCATTTTTTCTAAAGCGCGAATTTCTGAGATGTTTTCTATGTCTAATTGCAGATTTTTCCTATATTTAGGAAAATAATCTCTCAATACCTTCGTTAACAATCGTACTCTAGGCTATAAAAATGACATACAAATTACAAGATAAGGAATGGTTAAGGTTCACGATTCAAATTTCTGGAACATTTGATCCTGCAATTATTAATCAGCTTTGGTTGAAAGAACATAATCTTATTGGAGATGAAGAAAATATTAAACTACAAAATTCAATTTTTACAGAGACAGGTTTAAGCTTTGAAACACTTTTGTTTAAATTCCAATGCAATACAAATACAATGAGAGTTGATGTTAAGACATTTGAAGCTTCTAATGTTGCAGATTCATTCTTAAAAGGAATATTATCACTTTTAGTTTATACAAGATTGAAAGAAGCATTTGTAGTAGTATCTTCTCATCTTGTTTCTTCGAATGAGGAAAAAGTAACAAACTTTTTTGATTCATTCTCAAATGTGAAATACAAAGACTCCTTGAAGGTTGAAAGTATTGAAGATTACAGTTTTTGGTCAAATGGCAATAATGTAATGATTGGGAGGTGTCCTTCTGATGCGAATCATCTATTCATGACAATGACTAGTCGTAAAAAATTCAATGAATCTAGTCATAGCACCAAAAAATGTATAGATTTTTTAAATGAAAATGATAATTTTCGGAACGATTCGATTAGTTATATTGTTAATCTTAAAGAAATTATTTCTTAAATGAAGTGTAAAGAATTAGAAACTAAAGACTTTGAGAAATCGGATTTTAGTAATTTGGACAATCTCAATTGTGTTGATTCAGATTTTTCTGATGAGATATTGAATGAAATATCTTCAATACCTCAGATTCAGCGGAATGAATATTTTAATGGAAACGTCTTCTGTAAAACAGAATATGATTCAGGAGTTTCCAATATAAGACAAAACAGAAATTGTAAAAACTCTACATCATTTGAAGTAATTAACTTTTGGTATGGGGTGGTCACAGATGTAAATGATAATGGTTTCGTTACAGAGATACTTGATGTTGAAACTAACAATGATGAGTTGTTAAATTTTGATTTTGATGATGTTAAAGAAGATGATTATAGTTTAGTAGAAGAAGGTGCTACTTTTCAATTATACCTTGGATACCATTATACAGAATATGGACAAAAGCTTCGCTCCACAATGCTCATTTTTGATAGATATACTGAAGTTCCATCTTTAGAAGAATCATATGCGGAAATTCAAAATTACAGAGCACTAGCTGAACAATACCAATCAATTGACAGGTAAGTTAAAAGTCCAAGTAAAACAGGATTATTCACCTGCACACCCAGACAAAAATAGCTTCGAAGTTATTCTTCTCGGAGGAAGAGGATATGGAGAATCAATTTGCATTTATCTAGGGAACTCAGATTGGGGAATAGTGGATTCATTTTATAACCCTGGAACGAAAGAATCAGCTCCTATCTCTTACTTGAACTCCATAAAGGCCGACTTGGATAAGGTGAAATTCATTGTTTTGACTCACTATCACAGCGATCACACTGGAGGTATGTTAGAAGTGGTACAGAAATGCCCCAATGCTAAGCTTTATACATCTTGTGCCTTTGATTCCGAGACATTCTTGAATGTTTTAAAGGTATCAAAGCAAGTCTTTTCACCAAAAAGTGCATTTGCTGGATTTAAAGAAATTCAAAGACATTTAGAGAAAACCAGTAGAGAATTTAAATGGTTAAAACAAGATAGTATTGTCTACAGAAATAGCGACCCTGACTACCAACTGATAAGAGTAGTGGCACTCTCACCGAATGATAGTACAATTAATTATTTCCACGATAAAATTGGAAAAGGAATGAAAGCATTTAAAATGCTGTCCAAAAGAACTAAACCCAATTTAACTTCGATTGTTCTCTTAGTGACTGTAGGAGACCAAAGTGTTTTATTATCAAGTGACCTTGAAAGAACAGAACAAGCCCAAATTGGGCTAGACTCAATACTGACTACTTATGAGTTTGAAGATGCAAAGCCAATAATTCTTTTCAAAATCCCTCATCACGGATCTGAAAACGGATACAAAACTGAGCAAGATTCGACCTTGTGGAGAAAGGTTCTAGCAGAGGAGAGCGTGTTAATTGGAACTCCATTTAATCGGCTGGCTGAAGATAAAAAACTCCCCACTGTAGAAATGACCAAAATTATAAATAATTTTAGTCTATACAGTTTTATTACCTCGAATCCCAGAACTAAGAAGGATAGAAATAAAAAGATTATACCTAAAATTCGCAATCGTAATCGAGATGTTTCGAGGGGATTGAAAAAGTTAGGTCTTAATCCCTATCCACTTATAGATGATGGAGGAATTATAAGGTGCATTATAGAAGAAAATATTATCAATGTTATGATGTTAGGAAATGCCACTTATTTTGCCGATCTTTTAGAAACATTTATTGAAGTTTAAAAATGCTTCAATGTATTTAATGCTCTATTGTGTGTTATTACTGACAAGATTTTTGTGAAATGCCTAAACCTCATTTTACCTAAAAAGATAAAAAGAATAAAAAACCATCCAAAGAAAAATAAGCACCAACCTTTTACTTTTCTTACTAAAATTTTTCATCGCATACTTTGAAATTAAATGAGAAACCAAAACCGTTAAAACAAACCGCATTGCCCTAGCAGGAATACTAACCAACAAAAACAAAGGCAAACTGTATGAATAAGCACCATAAAAAGTAGCAAAAATTTTATAAGGTAAACCCTTTATTGGTCCTTGAAAAATACCCATCAAACCATCTTCCACAATCAATTGTTCTATTGTTGAAATCATATGATTACTATGAGTCGGAATTTTAGCAATAAACATGAAAGCAGATTGAGCATCATCTTTACCCCAAAAATACATAACAAGACCGCCCAACAAAGCTCCCAAAATCGAAATAACTACATTCTTAAAACCAATTTTAAAACCTTCAACTGTAGCCATCGAAAGCCAAACATCAGGAATGACGAAAAAGAACGTAGCTTCACAAAGCGCCCAGGTAAACGATATAAATGCAATTATTTTATTCGACAATTTTTTTTTTTTTGGCTTTTGGCTATTAGCCTTTGGCTTTTTAGATATAAGATAGACATTGATATTCAAGCAATAGCCAATAGCCAATAGCCAAAGGCCTGCTACTGGCAATCGTCATTCACAATAATCAATCCAGCACCAACCTTTACCGTGAAATTAGGCTGTAAATAAATATTCTCTCCAGCTTGAAAATAGACATTCTCTGTAGAATTTACATTTCCGTTAGAAAAAATTTGTTCGTCAGCAACATAAGTATCAGATGGAATGGTTCCGTTTATATTTAAAATGTTTGGACAATAATTAGGGTCGTAAATGCTAGTTGAGGTAAAGATTGTTTCACCTGCGCAAGTCACATTCAAAGCCGAGGAATTTACAGTTAAATTATGTCCGAGTCTGTTATAACCCGTATTAAATTCCCAGACATTTTGGTTCGCCATTTGAATCGCATATTCGTAGCGATCAAAAAGGTCGGGCATAGGATCGGGCAGACTAAGTAACATTTCATAATTATCAAAAGGCAAACTTGGTGGCAAGCAAAGCGTCTCATTGATCGTATAAGTTCCACCAGGATGCCAATCACGAGGATCTGCATTTAGTGAAGCAAAATATGGTTTTCCTGTTGACAAACTTCGCAGTACCAATTGCAAACCTCTTTCATTATATGGAGCCGCATAGCCTTCATTTTTCAAAGTAATGTTTACAGTAATGCTTTGACCAGGTTGAGCAGTATTGCTATAAGTTCCAGATTGCAAAACCAAACGGTAGCCTAAACTTTTTTTAATATCGTCCATACAAACGCCAGTCCAATCGTTGTTTACATCAATATTGTATCCTGAATTTAGATAAGAATAATGGAAGCGTTTCATTTCTGTGTCTGCTCTACCACCAGCCGATGCACAATCATCATCTGGATTGTTGGCAAAACAAGTTTCACCACCTACAACTAAATATTTAGAATCATTTTCTTTATAAGGTTTTAAATTGGTCGTGTCTGACTGTGAAGAGGGCGGACCGTAATCCGTAAAAGTTCCAAAATCATCGTCACTAGCTAAAAAACAATCATTGTGAAAACCAATTCTCGATTTATCAGAACCATTATACGCCTCAGATGCTTGGAGTGGGGCAGAGGTAGTCGGTGCACCTAAGCCATAAACGTAGCGTTGTTTTAATTGCGGATACCGAACTTGCACCATTCGCTCTGAAGGCACAGCATCCATTAAAGCACCAAGTACCTCATTTCTATCTTGCCAATTTGTATTGGTTAAAATGTAAGGCGATTGTGAAGCATCTCCAAAATGATCTGTGTAATATTGCTCACCCCAGACACCAATAAAACCCATTTGTATCGTTGCGATAACGTCTTTATTGGTTTCCCAATAGGATTTTAACTGATTAATGTGAGCAAGTATTTGACTTTTGGAAGCGTCTCCATACGGCGGACAAATCCAATTGCCGCAAGTACCCGTATTGGCTTCAACAGTATAAGTATATCTAATAATACATTTCACGCCAGCCGTTCGAATGACATCAAAATCTTGTTGCATTTTAGTTAGAAATGCACTAGAAATCGGAGCATTTACAAAATCATCCAGAATAAAATATCTGAAAATAAGCGTGCTGTTCACCTGATAGTTGACACCATCTGTATCGGGATAATGTAAATTTTGCAATGCATAAAGATCGTTAACAGTTAGAGGAGTGTAATTGCTCGCAGAAGTTTCTGAATAGCAATAAAAACCCCTTTCTGGATTCAATATATGTGCATCGTCAGAGGGCGTATAGTTGACTGTCGTTGTTTGTGCCATTATCGTTAAAAAAGATAATAGAAATACGAAAGATAGAATTATCTTATTCATCTAACCAATTTACACATTAAATTTAAGAACGTATAGAATAACAGATGAAATCAGGGATTTATGTCTTTGTATTAGGGTTGAAAAATCCTATATCACACAGATGTAGAGACAAGGCATGCCTTGTCTCTCTCTCATTTTTGGCAGCGCTCTCATTTTTTACAACAATTGCATTTTCTCAACCCTACATTTTAACATGAATTTGCAGCAAGGGAAGCGCGGAGGATGAACTTTACGACGGAGTAGCTAAATATGCGAAACTACGCCCGATGCGAGTGGAAATGTATGGAACGAATTACAGACAAAATTAGCAACGAAGCAACACATTGTAAGGGCGAATTGCAATTCGCCCCAACCGACCAAACCAGTTCCATACATTGCAACGGACAGCGGGGAGACAACTAAATCAAAGATGATACTCGCCGTCCAAAATCAATAACACCATTATTTATAATACAAAAACACATTCTCCTTATTCTTATAAATCGCCTCCAAATTTACCGTTTCCGTTCGGTAGCACAGGTACAATAAAAAGATACTACTAGAATTTAGAATGTGCCAGAAAGCATGGCCTTGCCAAATACTGGTTGGACTGCACAAAACATTTTGACGATCTAGGACCCAAAAAACGGTGGCGGAGAGCAACAAAAGTATGCTGAGATTGAAAAGTTGTTGGTAAATTTTAGAAATATGATTGCTTCTCATTTTATAAAGAACATTCAATATAATAAGAACCAAAACGACAATTGGAAAAAGTACATTCACATTTACCTTCCACAATCCCATAAAGAAAACCACATTTAGCAAAATGCCAACGGTAATAATCACATGATGATTGCTTCGATATTTCGAAAGTAACTTAGCATATCGAGTGGGGAAGAAACGAAAAACATTGTAACCAATAAACGCAATGGCAACTGCATACATTCCTGTAATGTCCAACTTTTGGAAAGTGTAAGCTAGAGAAGCATGATATAAAAAACTACCAAAAAATAAATAGATACAACTGATTCCGATCATTATAGAAAAAGCTGGATATCGAACCAGTAAATTGGTGATATTTGGTTCCCTAGATTTTATATCATTGATGCCAATAAACATACACAGTAAGCCTACAATTAAATAGCCAATATTTGACCAAGTATTAGCAGGTTGTACAATTGCTTCTGCAAACCTGTTGTGCTCACAAAATGTCAAGGCATTGTTTTCCGCTATTCTCCAGTCGGTCCAAACATTGGTATAATGATAAAAATTTAAGCCAACTGCTAAGAGTGCAATTGTTACTACAAATAAAATTAATGGAAGAAGGTAGCTGCTTAAATTATGACGATCTAAGTATACAATGTATCGAAGATATTTCCATTTGAGTTTTTTGTATATTGACATTTTCAGAACTGTGTTGTTGACTTGCAAAGTTAACACTTTTCGCTAAAATAGGCAATAATGAATGCACTGTAAGAACGTATTTTATTATACATTCTTAACTTTTCTGTGGTGAAAAAATTTCTGCAATCATACACCTCACACTTCCACCTCCAATTGTCTCAATTGTTTTGATGTCAAGTAGAACAAATTCTGTGAATTTTTCCATTTCAGTTTTTTGGTCAACTGTTAGAATATCAAAGGCACTTTTTGACAATGCTAAAATGCTTTTACCCTCATCCGTTTTTAGTTCCAACATATTTCCAGCAAAATGATTCATCTGCTCAAAAGAAATATCAATGATTTTATGATTGGATTTTGCAAAAGAATCTTTTAGCATTTTTCGCTCTGCATCATTTGTAATGCTTTCCAAACAGACAGTTACAAACTTTTCTCCAATAGCCATCATAACATTGGTATGATAAATTTCTTTACCTTGCGGATCAACAGCATGAAAGGAAACTGGCTCATAATTTATCTTTTTACAAACAGTATTAAGCAAATCCTTATTCGTTCTTGGAGACAAACAAGCGTAGGCAATTTTATTTATATGATCAAAAATGATGCTTCCCGTCCCTTCTAAAAAACAATCGTACTTCTCGTAATTGGCAAGGTCTATGACTTCTTTTATATTAAAATCTGCTTTGAGTGCATCCACAATATCCAATCTGCGTTCATTCCTTCTAGCTAAAGAAAGCATCGGATAAAAAATCACCGTTCCGTCCGAATGAAAAGTAACCCAATTGTTTGGAAAAATGGCATCGGGCTTTACAGGATGTTTGGTGTCTTCAAATACCATCACATTTATGCCCTTCGATTTCAAAGTCATCTGAACATTGTCAAATTCCTTCCATACCTGTTCTTGTATTTTTTCTGTCTGATCTTCCACCGCCACCTGAAATGCATTCGACTCTGCCGTCTCGCTATTGAAACCAGGATTCGCAGGTCTGACTAGGAAGATGTTGTTTGTTGTTTGCATGAACCTTTTTTTAATGCTTGAATGCGAGAATGCAAGAATGCGAGAATGATTTTTGCTTGTGTTATTGCCACAATTTTTTAATGCTTGAATGCGAGAATGTTTTTCGCATTGTTTTGCCACAAGTACTTAATGAGAGAACGATTAATAATACTAATATTTGAGCTTGACTCAAAACATTCAACTATTGTTTTCATTCAAGCATTCTCGCATTCAAGCATTCTCGCATTCTCGCATTAAAAAAAAGAGCCGCCCAGAAAATGAATTTCCAAACGACTCTCAAAACTTGCTTTTCTATAAAGTTAAATTTTTGTATTTCTTAGTAACGGTAGTACTCAGGCTTATAAGGACCTTGAACATCAATACCAAGATATTCTGATTGATCAGAATCTAATTCTTCTAATTCTACACCAATTTTACTTAAATGCAATCTTGCAACTTTCTCATCTAAATGCTTAGGTAGCATATAAACTTTGTTTTCATACTTGTCAGTATTTTCCCAAAGTTCCAATTGAGCCAAAACTTGATTGGTGAATGAATTTGACATTACAAAAGAAGGGTGACCAGTCGCACAACCCAAATTAACCAAACGACCTTCAGCTAAAAGAATAACATCTTTTCCGTTAACAGTATATTTGTCAACCTGTGGTTTGATTTGTACTTTAGAAGCACCGTGTTTGTCATTCAACCAAGCAACATCAATCTCATTATCGAAATGACCAATATTACAAACAATTGTTTTGTCGTTCATCATTTCAAAATGCTTTCCTTTGATAACATCTTTGCAACCAGTAGCTGTAACAACGATATCAGCACGAGGAATGGCATTTTCCATTTTTTTAACTTCAAAACCGTCCATTGCAGCTTGTAAAGCACAAATAGGATCAATTTCAGTAACAATTACTCTTGCACCTGATCCAGCCAAAGAAGCAGCAGAACCTTTTCCAACATCACCGTATCCAGCAACAACAGCAACTTTACCAGCGATCATTACATCCGTAGCACGTCTGATTGCATCTACACAAGATTCACGACATCCGTATTTGTTGTCAAATTTAGATTTTGTAACAGAATCATTGATATTGATAGCAGGCATTGTTAAAGTGCCATTTTTCATACGCTCATACAAACGGTGAACACCAGTTGTCGTTTCTTCTGACAATCCTTTGATGTCTTTTACCATTTCAGGGAATCTATCCAAAACCATATTGGTTAAATCACCACCATCATCTAAAATCATGTTCAAAGGTTTTCCATCAGGAAAAACCAATGTTTGCTCGATACACCAGTCAAATTCTTCTTCTGACATGCCTTTCCAAGCATAAACAGGAACTCCAGCCTCAGCGATAGCAGCTGCAGCTTGATCTTGTGTTGAGAAAATATTACAAGAAGACCATTGAACATCAGCACCAAGGTGTGTCAATGTTTCAATTAATACAGCAGTTTGGATGGTCATATGCAAACATCCAGCAATACGCGCTCCAGCTAGAGGTTTGCTATCTCCGAATTCTTCACGAAGAGACATTAAGCCTGGCATTTCTGCTTCTGCTAATTCGATTTCTTTTCTACCCCAAGAGGCTAAAGAAATGTCTTTTACTTTGTATGATGTTTTTTGAATTACCTCACTCATTTTTTTAACTATTTTGATATTGAGGTGCAAAGGTAAGCATTTGGTCACTATTTGTCTACTAGATATTGAAAAATATTTGAGTTTATACATATTTAACTATTGAATTTATTTTTTGTGAAATCTTTACGACTTGCTTAACATAGCTTAACTGAAATCTCATAATTTGTAGCTCCATAAGGGGTTTAAAGAAGATAACAAAAAATACCTTATGAAAAATTTAGTCTATTTATGTCTTTTGTCCTTCATTAATTTATTTGCATACGGACAATACATGCTCGAAGAAAATTATTTGGAAATTACTCCAAAACAAAAAGCAAGTGAATGTTTTCAATTTGAGAATTTGGGTATTTATCCAATTTATGCGGGTAGTGCCTTTAAGGATGCAAACAAAGATGTTGGAAAATACCAGAATTTGAAGAAAGCTCTCGAAAAGAAGATGATAATTATCAATGAAGTTGGAAGTTCTGTAACTGCTCCTGCACAAAATGCTGTTAATGTGAGGAATGCGGTTAATAATGGAAACAGAGACTTTCAAAACATTGATAATTCAAATATTGGAAACAACATTGTAAATAATAATGTTGGAAATAGAGTATCTGGGCAAGTCAATCAGCTTTTGATCTCCAATGTTTCCCAAGATACCATTTACTTAATGGCAGGCGAGATAGTAAAAGGGGGGAAGCAAGACCGTGTTCTTGCCTCTGATATGGTATTGCCACCAGGAGCTAAGGATGTAGACATAAGCGTTTTTTGTGTGGAGCATGGAAGATGGAAAACACGTAAAGATGGTAATTATACTTTTTCAAATCATTCGGGAACGGTTTCTAATAGTATTAGAAAAGCAGCTGTCAAAGAAAAGAACCAATCATCAGTTTGGCAAAAAGTGGCAGAAATTACCAATAAGAATGATGCTGGAACAGAAACTCAAACTTATACAGCGATGGAAAATGCAGTAGAGTTTAATAAAAAGCAAGCCGCATATTTTAAATTTTTTAAAGAGGCCATTTTGTCAGAAGAGAATATAATTGGATTCATTGGAGTGACAGGAGATAAGGTAATTGGAATGGATTTATTTGCCAACAACCATTTATTTTTAGATCAATTGGATAATTTGGTCAATTCTTATTCTACTGAGGCGATCAGCAATGGAAGCAAGGTGAAATTGTCTTACGAAGAGGTGGTTAATTATGCAAATATATATTTGAGTGATGAGAATGAACAGGAGCAAGCAGTTTCTGAAAATGGCTCAAGTTATAAATCTAACGGAAAAAAATTACACATTAATACCTTTTAAGTTTGTATCGTTAAGCTCATTGAAGGTGTTGAAAATCAGTTAAAATGAAAATTATAATAAAAAAATTTGCTTTTTAAAAATTATTGATTTAGATTTATATTATCTTTAAAAAGATAGTAGATAGTTAAGTAACCAATTTCTTAATTAAACCTTAGTCCGATGTTTCATTTAAATCATACAAAACTGCATTTTGCAAGTTGCTAAAATGGAAATTTTAAGGTGTAACAAAACTACAGACTTGTCCCTGTGATTTAAAGGGTAAGATAGTTTGTTTTGGGTAAAATTTAAATTAATTTTATCTTTTAATTCTACACAAGTAAAGTCAATCGCTATTTAGATTATTTGTTACGTTATCATTTAAATTTTACGTTAACTTGATTGATATAAATGCACTTTTGTATAAAGCAATTTCCTCTCTCTTTATGTATGTATAAGTTTAAAAAGTTCAATGCTTTTGGTTCTTTATTATTATATCTCCCAGAACCAAGATTGAATACTGAAAATATAAATAAATGTTGGTGTTTGTATCAGCCTTTATTTAAGATTCTAGTACATGAGAATAGCAATGGGTAGGAATTAGCAATAACAACAAATTAATATTTAATTATAATATTAAAATGTTGAAACATTATCTTGAAAAAGGTAGTAAATAAAATTAATTTCTTAATTAAATTTTAGTCCAATGTTTTATTAAAATAATGCAAGTCTGCATTTTTATAAGTTGAGGAAGAATAGCAATATTTAAGTTGTTTTGACTTGTATATTTAATTAGTTCAATTTTTGGAGTCTTAATAAATCTCTATTTCCCTATATTTTAAGGACCCAAATTGAATTTGCATTTAAATTAATTTTGAAAGATTGCATTTACATCAATCTGTACTGAAATAAATTTTTTAATTAAACCTTAGTCCGATGTTTTATTTAAATTATACAAATCTGCATTTTGCAAGTTGATAATATCGAAATTTTAAGGTGCAACAAAATTACAGACTTGTCTCTGATTTAAAAAATAGGTGGTTTGCTTATCTTTTAAATTTATACAAGTAAAGCCAATCGCATTTAGATTATTTGTTGCGTTATCATGGATATATTGCATTAGCTTGATAAGTAAAAGAGTTATTTAGCCAACTCCAAAATGCACTTTGTATTTCATACTAATGCAATTGCATATCTCATCACGCTTAAAACATTTACAATAAGTCAATTTGGTTTTGTACTCTCATTTTTTAAAACCAGATTATAAAAAAAAGCGATTGACATACCACGTCAGTCGCTTTTTTTAAAATACAAAAATGGAAAACCGTATTTGCTAATACCCGTTTTATTTATTCTACTTCACATCTAAAGCCAAAGGTTATTTTTATAACTTCAATCAATTGACCTGTACCATATAATAACAGTTAATAGGAGCCATTTCATCCTCACAATTTCCCAGTTGATAACCAAAATCAAAATAAGTTTCACTTAACAAAAAGTTGCTACAAAATATTGAGAAAAATGGGTCTTCAAACTTGGAGATATTTTTATGGGAGAGATATATGCAATCGTTTTGTTTTATAACTTTTTTACAATCACTGAAATCTAATATTTGTAAAAAATCTAAAAACCCTTCATTTTCTTCACTGAATTCTTTTAACAGAGATTGTTCAAAATCGCTATGGTTTGAATCTGCGTTGCTTGTAATTTCTATTTTTGCACGAACACGTAATTCTTCTTTTTAAAAGATTCTGTTAGGAAAGACTGAGCTATACTTTCCTAGGTACACAGTCTTTTTTTCAAAGACTCATTTTTTGTTTTTGCAATCTCAAAATTATTATGAAAAAATTGAATTTGATTCTTTAATTCTTTTGTTAAAATATTAGATTCTTGCTCCTTTATCTCTGTTTCATAGTTAATTTGAAGTTCATTGTTTTCATCACTAATATGGTTGATGTATTCCTTTTTTAGCCAATCATTAATTATTTGAGGACTTAATCCAGATGTATAAGTCAACTTTAGCAATAACCCATTTTTAGTTTGAGTAACATTAAACTTTATTTCTAGCCCTTTTACTTTTCGAACATAATCTTCAAAGAAAAGTAAATACTGTTGAAATCCCAATCTTAGCTCTTTAGGAAGGTGTATTTCGGATTTTAAAATATTGGAATACGGCTCATTTGAAATTCTTGCTATTTCTTTAAGAAACGAGTGCTTTTCAGTTGCATTTTTGACTGCAATAATTAACCTATTCAAATCAGGAGGTATAGCAATATAGTCAAATGCTCCCTTTCTAACAGCCATTACAGCTTTCTCCATTTCTCCATATCCTGAGAGTATAATAATTGGTATCTGTGGTACGAATACTAGACACCTTTCTAATATCTCAAAACCATCACTACTTGGCATCTTTACAGCCATCATTATAAGATCAAATTTGTTCTTTTTAATAGCAACAAAAGCATTGTAACCATCAGCGGCTTCCATTATCTCATATCCTTCATACTCTAATATTTCTCGGAGCGTTTTTCTAATTCCAGCTTGAGGATCTACTATTAATATATTTGCCATGTTTTTTATTTAAGTATGATTTTCAAAGATAATAATTGGAACACTGATAAAACGGATTTTCAAACACGGATTTTTATAGCCTGCGTTGCTTGTATGAATATTACCCCAAACTCGGGCTGTCAATCATTCTTTTCATGGTATCAAAAAGAGCTTGGTAGAAGGACTCATCTTTGGCAGTGAGTTTGTATAATTCTAACTCCTGTCTTCTTTGTTGATTTAGCACCTCTTTTAGAATATTGTGCAATGCTAAATCCCTTGTATGACTGTCTGGATTGTTGAAATATTTTTCTTCTATATCTGGATGGCTTAGTAATTTTTTGGATATTTGAATCACTTTTACACGCTTTTCTTCTGGCGTGCCGTTCCAGCCTTGAAACCAACGCTCGTTAAAAACTCTGATGATTTCATCCAATGGATCTTTTTCTTCTTCCCCTGAATGCGCTCCTCTTGGATTGGGATTTTGTGGTGCTAATTCTGTAGAAGCGTCATCCAATTCTATAGACTCATTTAGCATCGTCCGTTCCAAGCCATAGGTGGACAAATCAACTGATTCCAATAATTCATCAATCAAGTCTCCATCTGGAGATTTGACGATCAATTTTGGTATGAGAAATTTCAATAACCAAAATAGTTTTTCCCATTCCAATTTCTCAAAGCGCATAATGGAGGCCATTTGACCATAAATTTTGACGAATTGTTTGGCTTTAATTTTAAAATCCGCTTTTTCCTCATATTCCAACTCCAACTCGTCATTAAAACGATGGGCGGCTGTGTCTATAATTGGGCTGAGTTTTTGTGCATCTACTCCTTTAAAGTATTTTTCTACAAAACCTTCTACTTCCGACCATTCATAAACACCCACATCATCTAAGGTGCCTTTGAGTTCATGCAATACATTTACATCTGTTTCTTTACTCAATGAAGTAGAAGTGTAAAAGGGATCAAAGGAAGCTTTGATGTCCTCAACATGATTGAAAAAATCCAAAATAAATAGGCTTTCTGTCGTCTTGTTAAGTTTGTTTGCCGAACGGTTCAATCTACTCAATGCTTGTACCGCCAAAACGCCCTGTAATTTTTTATCAACATACATGCTGCAAAGCTTGGGCTGGTCAAATCCTGTTAGGTATTTATTTGCCACTACCAAAATTCGATACTCGTCCGAATCAAATTTATCTCGTGTGTCTTTTTCTGCAAAACCGTTCAAATCTGCTTCCGAATACTCAACACCATCAACCATTTTTTTACCCGAAAAGGCAACGGCGATTTTAAAGGGATTTCCTTTTTCTTCCAATATTTTATTAATGGCTAAAAAATAACGAATGGCTGTCACAATGTTTTGAGTGAGCACCATAGCTTTGGCTTTGCCCTTCAACTTTTTTGTTTTGTAGACCTTGTTGATAAAATGATCCATCATAACTTCCGCTTTTGTGGCAATGGTGCGTTTGTCACGCTCAACATAAGCACGTAATTTTTTCTGTGCCTTTTTAGTGTCAAAAAGCGGGTTCTCTTCAATTGATTTTTCTATTTCATAATAGCTTTTGTAGGTGGTGTAATTTGCCAATACATCCAATATAAAACCTTCTTCTATGGCTTGCTTCATAGAGTAGAGGTGAAAAGGTATAAATGAACCATCTTTTTGTTTGGTTCCAAAACGTTCTAAGGTGGCATTTTTAGGCGTTGCAGTAAAAGCCAAATAAGAGGCATTGCCCTTCATTTTACGAGCTTTCATCGCTTTGAGTATAATGTCTTGGGGATCTTCTTCCGTTTCCTCATTTTGACCTACGCCCATTGCCTGATTCATTTTCCCTGCTGCTGTTCCGCTCTGTGAACTGTGGGCTTCATCAATAACCACTGCAAAGCGTTTATCGCTCAAATCTGCAATGCCATCTACGATGAAAGGGAATTTTTGAATGGTGGTAATGATGATTTTTTTGCCTTGCTCTAAGCTTTCTTTTAATTCTTTGGAAGAAAATGCAGGTGCAACGATGTTTTTTACATCCGCAAATTCTTTGATGTTTTCTCTAATTTGTTTGTCGAGCAATCTTCTGTCCGTTACCACAATGATGGAATCAAATAGTGGATTTTTGATGCCTTTAGCACCTGGAAGTCCTTCTCTTTCAGGATAGGTTTCTATGAGTTGATAAGCTGCCCAAGTAATGGAATTTGATTTGCCCGAGCCTGCTGAGTGCTGTATTAAATAAGTAGATCCAACTCCGTTTTTTGAAGCGTGGCTGAGTATTTTACGCACCACATCCATTTGATGGTAACGAGGGAAAAACAAGGTTCTTTTGCTCAATGCATCCGTTGCTTTGCCATCAAAACGCACAAAATGCTGGATGATATTGGTTAAGCTTTCAGGGGTAAATACTTCCTCCCAAAGATAAGCTGTTTTATGACCAAAAGTGTTCGGCGGATTGCCTTTACCGCTGTTGTATCCTTTGTTAAATGGTAGAAAAAATGAGTTTTTGCCAGTTAATTTGGTACACATATATGCTTCATCTGTATCTACGGCAAAATGAACAATGCAACGCCCAAAGTTGAGCAATGTTTGTTTAATGTTACGGTCATTTTTGTATTGTCTGATGCCGTGTACTTTTGCATTTTGACCTGTCCATTGATTTTTGAGTTCCAGTGTGGCAATTGCCAAGCCATTGACAAAAATCACCATGTCGATGGATTCGCGTTGATTCTCTAAGTTGTAACGAACTTGACGTGTTACGCTGAACTCATTTTTCTTGAAATCTTCTTTTACCGTTTGGCTGCTACTCGCCATCGGCAATTGATAGAGTAGGGTGAAATAAGCATCATCTACATCCAAACCTTTTCGTAATAAACGCAGAATGCCGTATTTTTTAACCATACGATCATAGCGTTCCAAAATTTTGAGTTTCCAGTCAGAGGAGCGTTGTAATTTTTCCAACCCTTCCTTTTGACTTTCTTCTAAAAAATGCCAAAAACGCTTTTCGTCTATTGCAAATTTGGCATTGAAATCATTGCTGTCGCCAATGTAAAAGCCATTTCCCGAACGGTATAAAGTTTGGTCTTCTTTAAGTGCTTGTCCAGCTGCATTTCCTGCATTGGCTTTAATTTCCTCTAAACAGGTTCCAGTTAAGGCTTTTTCTATTGCCGCTTCTAAGGCTTGTTCGTTGGTTTTTGATGGCATGGATTTAAAAATTAATTATGGTTTGTCTTCAATCTCGGCAATTATTTTTTTGCAGAGTATTTCAAAGTCTGAATACACTCTTTTAACAGCTTGAAAATGTGCTCCAATAGCACCATCTGCTGGTTTTAGATCAAAAATAGGCTTTCTTGCTTCCATTGCCATAGGCATCAAACTATTATAATGTTTAACAAGTGCCAAACAATAAGGGTCGTTTTCAAATGAAATATGATCTTGTAGTGTTTCGTTTTTAAGAGATTTTCTAAATACACCTGGAATTCTATCAGCAAATTTTTTGTAAGCTTTTACAGATTTGTTTGAGGTTACGCCATGTTGCATTAGAATATAACCCAATGGAAAAATATCAGCTTTAGGCAAGGCTAAATCTTTTGCATCACCTTGTCTCTCTTCTAATCTTTTTTTCCATTCTTCTGACCAACTGTTAATTCGTTCTCCAATATTTGCCAAACCTTTTAATGAAAACAAATCTGCTGTACTGGGAACTATTAAGTAATCTGATGAAATCAGAGAGGATCGGTTAATGGCTCCGAAATTTGGTCCAACATCAATAAAGACATAGTCTATATCGTGTTTTTCTGATGCTTGTTTTATAATTCTATAAAAGGCAGACTCTAAAGCAAAGGGATACCATTCTCCCGTCAGGCAATTATACCATTCCTGACTGAGTTTGTCTTCAACTAAGGACAATTCTAAGTCTCCAGGCATCAAAAGAAGGTTGTTGCGAATTTTCTCTACATGAGCTTCTAAAATGTCTCCACGTTTTTTTTCAATTTGACTAAGCGCACTTTTGATCGTTTTTTCTTGTTCAAATATTTCATGTAATTTCTCCTCATGCAAAAATATCTGAGACAAATTGGTTTGGGGATCAAGGTCAACCGCTAGAACCTTATGCCCTAATTCAGCAAACATATTGGCTGTATGATAAACGAGTGAAGTTTTACCTACACCACCTTTATTATTAAAAAATGTGATTATTTTCATTTTTTGAAAATTTTTACTGCAAATGTTCCTGTTTTATCTTTGATAAATTCGGGTTCACGATTCCCATTTTGTTCCAAAGCTCTTTTGGCACGCTGGATACCTACCCCAAAGCGATTGACAAAGCCCAATACCTTTGCTGCACTTGCTAATACAGGGTTGCGATAATCGTTATTTAGTGGAAAGTCATTTTTTGCATTTCCAAACAAACCACCATTATTAATAATTTCAATTCGGTCTGTAAATTCATAAAACTTTATTGGGGCGTTTATAGAATAATCATTATGAATCACAGCATTAAAGATTAGTTCTTCTAGTGCATTTTGAGGATAACTGTATTCATAACTTTGCCCTAATTCTGGTAAATTTGATTTGACAATATTGGTATGAATGAAAGACTTTAATTGGCTAAATTGGGTTAAAAAATCACCTTGAAAAGCGTGTTCAGCAATATCGTCATCATACAATTCTGTACCATTATATTTTACATATTGAATATAGGCTCCTGGCATAAAAAAACGGGGATTTGTGCCAAACATAAGGATGCCAGCATTGGTTGGACAATCTTTTTTTGGATGAAAAAACTGAAGCGATGCCAATTGAAGTTTGATGTCTCTATTATTAGTAGCTAATGTTTCTTCGTCTATTGCCAGAGGTAAATAGCTCACTAAAAAACCTCTAGTATCCAAGTCCTCAAGGTTAGATTGCAAACAAGGTTGAATATCATATGTTTCTCCTAAGCGATTCCTTTTTTCTATGAGAATTTTTTCTTCTTGCTCAGTTGCATAGCCTTTTCTTGGTCCTTTCCTGACACAAATTTTTCCATTGAAACGCACAGGCGGTAAAGTTGATGGTAAGACCTTTCCTACACATACGTCTCCCTCTGGTAAATGAAATATTTTTGTAAATATTGTTGGTGATGGGATGATGCGACCATCTTGCCCAAAATCCAGTAAACTTTGTTCTATTGCCTCGTCTAGTTTTAACCCTTCGATCTTATTGTCATCATTCACTCCAACCAATAAATAACCTGCTTCGCCTTCATCTGCAAGATCATTGGCAAAAGCACAAATAGCTTCACCAAACTTTTTGCTATTTCCTGTGCTGATTGTTTTCTCTACACGAAAACTCTCTTCAGGGGCTTGTATGTGGGCGTATAGTTCTTGTGTACTCAGCATATTGCTCTTTTTCGTTACTTTAGCTATTAAAAATCAAATTTAATCAAATTACTCAGACAACTTCACCGTCCAAAGCCATTTATTAGCTAAACTACTTTTATTTTTCCCGTTACTGCACTATCTATCAAGGTCGCTTTGTATTCTTTTAGCTTTTTGATTTGGGTTTGTTGAAGGGTAATGGCTTGGTCGATTTTTGTGGATTCAGTGTTGATAAAATGAGCTATTTCATCCTGTTCTTTTTTTCCAGGATAAGCTATTTCCATATCCATGAACATATGAGCATAAAACCTTAGCCTTGATGAATGCAAACCAGTTGAAATTTGATTGTAATATTGAATATATTTGGTTGTCTTTAACTTAAGCTCTAAAAAGTCAGAATTAAAAGTATTAGAATTCTCCTGCCTATAAATTCCATAAGATGGACTAACTATACCTTTCTGTGGCGAAATTCCAAGTGCTCCCATCCAAGCCCACATAATATTATAAACGAGATCGTCTTTTTGACATAGTTTTGATCCAGTATAATCTTCTGCCAAAAACATATTAACATCTTTTTCTGCTCTTGTTGTTACTCCTGTCATATGTGAAACAGACAGTAATTCTTCAGAGCCGTCTTCTGATTTTTCAGAGGTTTCATAAAAAAGATATTTGCATCTCCTGACTTCCCAATGCTCCGGAATTTCCCCAATCCATTCCACACAAGAATCTTTCATCTTTACTTTAGAATTTAAACCTTTGGTTACTGCATTTTGAATGACGATTTGCTTGCGTTCTTTGAGCAAGGAAATAAGTTCTTCTTTTTGGGCAATGGCTTGGTTTATCTTGGTGGTTTTATTGTCTAGGAAATTGGTGATTTCATTTCGTTCTTGAATTGGTGGCAACCAAAGAATGGTGTCCTTTAAAATTTTGTTTGTAATACTATAAACTTTTACACCCTTAACTTTTCGTCTAATTTGATTACGGAAAGATATTGAATCAAAAAGGTAAGCTACATAGCGTTGCCTAATTTTTTCTGATGGTTGAGCAATAATAGTGTGATAACCAGCAAAAGCTATTTTGTCACTATTTAAATATGTAAAATTACCTGATCCTTCAATATCTTCAGAAGTATCAGCAAAAATAAAATCACCAAAGTTTATTAGAGATTTTGAAGATTTTTCAATATATCCATTTTCAACACATTTAAGCTTGTGTATTTCTGGATTAACCTCAAAACCAAATTTAGAATGAATCTCACCATAATTTATACATGGAATTCCTGTTTCTTGTAAATTTTCCTTAGTGATATTTAAGCCTTTTCTAAAAGAAAAAACATTTCTAAATCTATAAACTTCCCAACCTTCTGGAATCTTCCCAATCCACTCAACACCCGAATCCTTATAAGCCGAATATTTTTGAAATTTTGTTTTTGTCTCTACCATTTCCATTACACCAAATTTAAAATGTCCATAATCAAGCCTTCATTTTCTTCTTCCAATGCCAATATTTCTTGGCTGACTTCTTCGAGAGAGCGAAGCGGTTTGTGTTGGTAGAAATACTTGTTAAAACTGATTTCATAACCAATTTTGGTCTTGTCTAAATCTATCCAAGCCTCGTCCACATGCGGTTTTACTTCTCGTAGGAAATAGTCGTGAATGGTTTCCTGTAAAGGCACGTTTTCACTATCACGCAAATCGGTTTGGTTTTCATAAATGATGTATTCATCTTTTTTACCACTTGGGTAATAGCCATAATCAGGCAATTGCTCCACTTTACAATCCAAATGATGCAACAATTGGTCCAATTTCTCCCCTGTAATTTTTTGGGTTTTCTTAACCACCTTTTCCGCCGTTTCATCATACCAACTTATGGCATTTAGAATGGCTTTTTTTCCACTAGCGGCGAGTTTCGATTTGCTTGCTTTTAACTCATTATCAACCAATTTAGAAAAGGCATTAAAATCGCTGTATTCATCCGTTCCGATTGCCTTCATTAACCGAGTGGCGGTGTTAAATATTTCTTTGTATTTTTCCCAAGTAGTATTGCTTGTGAGGGCTTTTCTATTTTTAGCATTTAGGTCAAGGTCGTTTTTCTCACAATGCTCCAAAATTGCCTTTTCAAGTACTTTCAAATCGGTGTAAACACGATCTCCATACATTTCATACGCCCATTGCATCGCCTCTTTAATTGATTTATCAAAGCGTAAATTGGCAATGGCTTCTTCTGTAAATTGGGCTTTCAATCTAGCAGGACGGTTAATGCTTACTTTGTAATAACCAAAATCTTTATTGCTGAATACTTTTGCTGCCAAACCATCTTTTTCTTTCCGTTCAATGTTTTTAAAACTCACATAAGCCTTTTGAATTTCCTTGATGTGTTGAGGACTAAATTCACAATTTTTATTGCCTAAATTTTTACGCAATTTGACGAATCTTTGCGAAGCATCAATGAGCAGCACTTTGCCCTTGCGTTTCTTTTGTTTATTGTTGTGTAAAATCCAAATGTAGGTAGTGATGCCCGTATTGTAAAACAAATTATTCGGCAATTGAATGATGCAATCTAGCATGTCATTTTCAATAATATACCTTCTGATATTGCTTTCTCCACCACCAGCATCGCCCGTAAAAAGGCTAGAGCCATTGTGAACCGATGCGATGCGCGAACCCAAAGGACTTTGATCAAGCGGTTTCATTTTACTCACCATTTCCATCAAAAAGAGCAATTGCCCATCCGAAGAACGTGGAGTAGCGTCCTGTTCTTCCTCATTTCCCCAATAATCATTTAATGGAACCACAAAACGAGGATCTATAACGTCCTTAGCATCTTTAATGTATTTCAATTCCGTGCTCCAAGATTTACCATAAGGCGGATTGGAGAGCATAAAATCAAAAGTATTTCCAGCAAATTCGTCGGTAGAAAGGGTAGAGCCAACACGGATGTTTTCAGGATTATTTCCCTTAATCATCATATCCGATTTACAGATGGCGTAAGTCTCGTCATTTATTTCTTTACCGTATAAATACACATCTCCTTTAGCCTTTATTTCACCTTCTTCATCCTTAATAAAATTTTGGGATTCAGTTAGCATTCCACCAGAACCACAAGCAGGGTCGTAGATGGTCATTACAGGCGGCAATTTATCTTTGATAGGGTTGAAAACAATGTGCGTCATCAGGTCAATTACTTCACGTGGCGTAAAATGCTCTCCAGCTTCTTCGTTGTTTTCTTCATTAAATTTTCGAATCAATTCTTCAAAAACATAACCCATTCCAAGATTAGAAAGAGGCGGCAATTTTCTGCCGTCGGGATCTTCTTTTTCAAATGGCGTAAGATTGATTTTAGGAGAAGTAAATTTTTCCAAAACATCCAGCAGCACATCTTTTGTAGCCATATGTCGAACTTGGCTTTTCAATTTAAACTTCTCAATAATTTCCTTTACATTTTGGCTAAAACCATTGAGGTAGTCTTCAAAATTGGCTTGCAAGATTTGCTGACTGTTTGTGGCTGTGTCATGAAGGCGTTGCAAAGTCCATTCACTTGTGTTGTAAAACACATAGCCACTTGCATCTTTCAGCCCATCCGCGTCCCATTCAGTAAATTTCGCCTCATCTCTTTGGAAGGCAAGTTCTTCCATGACTTTATCCTTAGTAGGTTCAAGTAAAGCATCCAATCTACGCAAAACCACCATTGGCAGAATTACATCTCTATATTTTCCCCTTACATATACGTCTCTAAGGCAGTCGTCTGCTATGGACCAAATGAAAGATATTGATCTATTGTGTACGGATTGATTCATTTATTATATCTGGGTTAAGTGTTTTAGTGTTTAATTTCCAAAGATAATAATAACAACTTGATAAATATATTTATTTCTTGTTATACCGTTTTGGAGTGATTGGTGAATTGTAAATGAATGCAAGAATGCTTCAATGTTACAATGCTTCAATGCTAAAATGATTCAATGCTGAGTCTACTCCAAAAAGAGATAATTTTCACAAAATGGAATTTTTTAGATGAGGTTTGCATTTTTTGAGATTCGTTGATGCCTGAGCATCAGGGAATTGAGAAAGGTGCAAAGATCGCTAAAAAAA
>Ga0209187_1000746_pt1 | contig 48867 bp, 38 predicted proteins | sample BantaG_FD_187430 | JGI IMG/M metagenome (GOLD analysis project Ga0209187, IMG submission 187430) | Marine algal microbial communities from Bantry Bay, Ireland - BantryBay_4 metaG (SPAdes) (version 2) | ecosystem: Host-associated > Algae > Red algae > Unclassified | place: Bantry Bay, Ireland...
TCCGGACCGCACGCTCTTTCTCCTCGACCGAGTACCGCTTCGTTGTCGGCTTGCGCTTCACATCTACATTCATAACTCTCATCCTCTTTCAAAGATCGAGAGCCTCCACGGATCCCAGGGCGATTCAGGTGGTCTGTTCGAGGTTGAGGATCTCTTGGGTTGTCCACCGATCAGGGGCTATCTCGATCGCTTCGTCGGAGGCGAGGAATTGTTCGGCTCTGGCGGTGACGTCTTGGTAGGAGGCGCCGTCAGTGGCGGCGATGGCGACTTGTCGGATGGCTTCGAGTTGATTGAAGGTTGAGCGTCGCTCGGTGACGGCGAACGCCAGCTGGTCGTTGGGCGTGTCGAGTTTCGGGGTCCGGGGAAAGCGAGGGATGTCATCGACTTCAAAGTCCAGGTCGACGGCTCGTGCTCGCCAGTCAGCACGGATCTCTTCGTCAGGAAGAGGCTCGCCCTTTGCTTTGCGTGTGGCGAGGGCGGCGACGCGAGCAGAGGCGGCGGTTCGTTGTCCACGGTCGGCGAGAACGGCTTCGATTTGGGCTCGGCGAGTGCTGAATTCGTCTCTTACCGGTTCGGGGATTCCTGCGATTTGGGCGACGCCGTGCTGGTCGACGTCGGCGAAGGCGAGGCCCAGTCCTTCGGCCATGTGTTTGCGGTAGCTCGCCTGAAAGACGGCTTCGGCTGTGTAGCGGGCGGTGTAGAGCTTGCGTGAGTCGAGCGCGGTGACACGCCCGTCTGGGCCTTCGGCGGCGTTCATGACGACGATGTGCAGGTGTTCTTGTGGGTCGCCTTCGCGGCTGTGGTGATGGTGGAAGACGGCTGCCATCAACCCGCTTGCCTGCTGGTGGTCAACTCCTGCGTGACCTCGGCGAACGCCGAGGCCGTGATCTTCGAGGAACGCAACCACGTCATCGCGAGCCGCGTAGAGCGCCTGGTCGAACTGGGCCCGGGTATCGGCATCGCTGAGACCCCGAACGAGGCTCGACCCCTTGTCGAGGCTCACGGCGAGATCGAAGGCCGGGACACGGGTGGCCGTCGCTGTGAGCGATGAGACGTTGTCTGCGTCTCGGCCGCTGATCAGGTTGTGGAACACCTGAGGATCGACCGAGCCGGTCAGTCCGCGTTGCTCGGCGAACGATCCGGCCCATTGGCCGACTCGCTCGTTTCCGCCGTAGTACTCGTGGATGTCATCCGCGTGAGTTTCGGCGAGGTAGTAGTCGGCGTTTCGAACTTTCCCGATTGAGATCATCGGGCGAGTTGCCGGTCTCGCAACCGGCTCGCACCCTTGGTGCATAGGTGTGAATGATTCCGTTCTGTACAAACACAGAACGGAATCACGGCGCAGAGCCGTCTCATGCAGAGACAGGTGGGGTCGGGTCTGGTTCTATTGATTGGCCGTTCTGGAGTCGTTCGAGTGCGGTTCGCGGTACACGCAACGTCCGTCCAAGACGGACGACTGGGATGCCGACCTGGCCTGCAGTTCGCAGCCATTCATTGGCGAGCGCATACGCGGCGGTTCGCGAGATTTCGAGAACTCGCGCTGTTTGCTCGATCGTGAGGAACAGGGCCAGCTCGTTCAAGCTGGTGGTGGACTGTGCCATGACATTACTCCTAGGGTTGACTTGTGTCGTTCCCTAGTTACACTCGCGCGAGTTAACCCACAAGTCAACTAATGTCGTGCTAGAAATGGACTATGGCTCTCAAGCGCAAACTCAAAGGTGAATGGCCACCGATGCCCCCAAAGGGTTCCCTCACCGCGAATCAGGTTGTGGCCGCGAACCTGCGACTCGTTCGTGAACGCGCGCAGATGACTCAGACGGACGTGGCAGAGGGACTATCGAGCATGACCGGGCGTTCCTATTCGAAAGCAACCATCTCCGCCATGGAGCGGTCAGCTGACGGAGACAAGAAGCGACTCTTCGACGCGCAGGAATTGCTGGAGTTCGCCCGCTTCTTCAAGGTGCCGATTGTCTGGTTCTTCGTTCCGGTTCCGGAGCACGCCGAGGAGCGCCTGGACATCGTTGGTGAGGAGCATGGAGTCGACATGATCGACTTCACGTTCGGTCGAACAGAGGACGACCGCATGTTGCGGGAGCGTCTCACTGAGTTGATTGATGAAGGCAACGCCTTCTTCGAGAACACGCCAGACGGTCAAGCCCTCATTGCATACAGTCGCCAGAGAGAGGCGGTGGTCGACTCGATCCTCGCGGCCGAGACGCCAGAAGTCGAGAGGGCCCTCGATGGCCTGCTGGCGCAGCTCCTCGACGTTCAAGAACAACTGCGGGTCGCCCGCAGGCGGCCCGAGGCATAGCACGCGATTCGCAGCGAACGGGGCAACTGGGAGTTGACCGCAGGCCAAGGTGTTGGTCTACAACAGGTCACTCAGCTGCTGCGAGCGCCTTACTGCTTTGGCCTAAACTATGTTTCACCTGCTGCGAAGGAGTAGAACATTACTGTGGCCCGCTCCGATCTACTCATAGAGCTCGTAGAAGCAGAGCGATCTGGCGATCGAGCCCGATTCACGGCGCTAGTCGAAGCCGTCATCTCCGAGGAGCGGGCGAAACAGCATCACCTCGTGGCCGATCGGCTTTCTGCGATCTTGACCAGCACCGGCCCGTCCGGCAACGAGTTGCGCCGCGACGCCTCCTCGGCTGCGACTCGCGACCTACTGCACGAGATCGTCCCCCAGCGTCGCCTCGACGAGCTGTCCTTGGATGCAAACGTCAGCCGTCCGCTCCGGGAATTGATCGAGGAACACCACCGCAGTGACCTGCTTCGTAGCCACAACCTGGAACCTCGTCACCGAGTTCTACTGGCAGGTCCCCCAGGCAACGGAAAGACCAGCATCGCTGAGGCCGTTGCAGCGGAAACGATGTTGCCCCTGTACGTCGCCCGGTATGAGGGACTTGTGTCCAGTTTCTTGGGCGAAAGCGCGAGCCGCCTCGATGAGGTCTTCGAATTCGTTCGGACTCGACGGTGTGTGTTGTTCTTCGATGAGTTCGACACCATCGCCAAGGAACGAGCCGACGAACACGAGACCGGCGAGATCAAGCGGGTGGTTTCGACCTTGCTACTGCAGATCGATCGCCTTCCCTCGCACGTGATCGTCATCGGTGCCACAAACCACAGTGAGCTTCTCGACCGGGCGGCGTGGCGCCGGTTCCAGCTCCGGCTCGGTGTGCATGGCCCAACGCGTAGCTCGGCTCAGTCGTTCCTTGCGGCCCTGCAAACGCGCTTAGGAGGCGAATTGGGCCTTGCCCCCAGAACCTTGGCGGACAAGCTCAAGGGGGCGAGCTTCGCTGAACTCGAAGAGTTCGCCCTCGACGTGCGGCGCCGCTACATACTCGGGCTGCCTGACGCCAACCTCAAATCGATCGCTCAGGAAAAAGTTGCCCTGTGGCAAACTCAAGCCAAGAGCTGAACCCGACCGAACCGCGCCCGCTTCTTGCGTTCGAAACTTTCGACCCGGTCGCGATCCCGACAAATCCGGACTACAAGCCGCGTCCATTTCCGAGACCGAACCGTCCGAACCGGAACCGGCAATATCAGCGGCTTTCACCGCAATTCGGAGCGCTGCAGACCGCTCTTGCAGACGAGGCTATGACCCTGGCCGGTGACACAGTTGAACCTGACCCCGAGTTCATCGTTGTCTTCGAAGTCGCCGGGACAATCGCAAAGTTCATGCGGGTCGCTCAGGGCATCGATGGTCTGGGGTTTCAAACTGAACGGCAAGGTGACGGGTTCGAGCCCGACGATGAGTTCTACTTCGTTGACGACGACGGCGACCCTGTCGACAAGGCGGTCACTCAGAGCCTCTATGTCGTGATGGCCAACGCCCAAGCCATAGACGAGCTGGTCCGACTATTCGCCCTCTTTCAGCAGAACAGAGAGATGGAGTTCGAGACGGGCCTCACCCCACTTCGCGACATTTTCGATGAACTACACACGGTTCGCCGCTGGGGCGCCAGCGATCGCATCGCTGAAACGGGCCTGCTGGAGGAATGGCGCGCCGAGGTCGCTGTGGTCGGCAACAGCGGCGTCGCACGGATCGAGATCGAGCTGGTCTGGCGAGACACTCCGAATGCCCGTGAAGCTGACCTGGCGAACATCAGGGCACTCCTTGGCTCGATCGACCAAGCGAAGGTCATTCACGTCAGTGTGATCGAGCCAATCCGCTACCACGGCGTTCTAGCTGAAATCCCACCAGCTCAAGTGCAAGCAGTTCTTGATGACGGACCCGAGGCCATCGCACTGCTTCGCGCTAACGAAGTGCTATTCGTCACCCCGGCTGTTCCCATGGCGATCGAGCTCGGCGACGGTACCGACGATGTGACCTACTCATGGCCGCCTCCGCCGCCCCACATCGCCGGAACGGCCAAGGTAGCGCTCCTCGACGGTGTTCCGATGGGAAACCATGACGCTCTCGCTGGGCGCATCGACGTCGACGATCCGCACGACCGCGCGGCGGCCTACTCAACATCACAACGCAGCCACGGAACAGCGATGGCATCGCTGATCATCCATGGTGATCTCAACGATCCGCAACCACCAATCTCCTCTCCGTTATACATCCAGCCAATTCTCGTGCCGCACACCTTCTTTGCCAAGAAGGAAGAGCCACCACCGAATCAACTATTCGTTGACGTTGTGCACAGTGCTTTCGAGCGGATGTTCTCCGACAAGAACCCAGCCTCCGAGACGATCAAGATCGTCAACCTGTCTGTAGGTGATCCAGCGCGACCGTTCATTCGTCGACCGAGCCCGCTGGCTCGGCTCATTGACTACCTGATCGTGAAACATAATGTCCTAGTGATCGTGTCTGGAGGCAATCACACCGACTTGGAACTGGTTGTTCCGGCGGAGACGCTCGCAGAGACTGCAACCCTGGACGCCGCAGTTCGTTCCGCCACACACAAACAGGCCCGGCTGCGACGCCTTATGGCACCAGCGGAGTCCCTCAACGCCCTAACTGTTGGTGCAACCCACGATGACTCCGCAGACGTGCAGCTGGGACAAACCGTCATCGATCCCGTCATATCAGGAGCTGTCGCTCCATACTCCCCCGTTGGATTCGGCCTCAAACGGTCACCGAAGCCCGAAATTCACAACGCTGGCGGCCGCCTAGTGATGGCTAGACCAACCGCCGAGAAGGGTTTGGTCGAGCTTCATTCGACCACCACCGGCCCAACCGGTCCGGGACTGCGTCATGCAGCTCCAACCCCAGCAGGTTCAACTAGCGGCACGCTGCATAGCTCTGGCACGAGTAACGCCGCAGCGCTCACCACGCATAGCGCCCACCAACTTCTCGACTTGCTCGAGGACCTTACTAGCGACGACAAAGATCCTGCCTTCCCCGCCGTCGAATACCATCCTGTTCTTCTCAAGGCGCTTCTCGTGCACGCGTCGAGCTGGCCCAAGACCGCACGAGATTGGGCAGATCACCTCGGCGCAGATTCCACCAACCGCAAACGCCTCCTAACGCAGCACATGGGCTTCGGGATGATCAATCAAGACCGGGTAGGCACAGCGGCAACTGCACGGGTCTGCCTAATCGGTGCTGGCAGCCTCAAGAACAAGAAGCGAGCAAGCTTCCGTTTTCCACTTCCGCCATCGCTGTCCAGCCCGACTGGCTGGCGACGACTAACACTTACACTCGCCTGGTTCTCACCCATCGTTGCCGCGACACAGCAATATCGAGTCGCCCAACTCACTATGAACAGCCCACGGGAAACCCTGCGGCTCGGCGCCTCTGAGGCATACCATCACTTCAATGGCAATGGCACGGTCATTCACCAAGTGCTGGACAGCGATCGCGCTGCCGGTTACGCCCTCGACCAGCACCTTGCAATCGACGTCGACTGCAAGGCCCGAGTGGGGAGAATCCGCGAACCGGTCCGGTTCGGCATCGCAGCATCGATTGAAGTCGGGTCTGACATTCAGATCGACCTCCATAGCGAAGTCCGGCAGCGTCTACGTAACAATGTCCAAGAAAGAGTTCAGGAGCAGGAACGCGTCCGCCCCTAATTGCGGCCACCCGCCCGAAATGCGCCATGGTCACACGGTGATCACAAACCAACCCCGGCGGATCGAAACCGTTCGGGACGCGACGGACGCCTTCTGCGCAAGATCCGCCTGACTCCAGCCATTTCGCGCAACGCCGTGCGACCACTGACACCCCACCGAATCCGTCAGCGGTGACTACGGATCAGGAGGCTGGTTGAACGCCTGAGCTAGCGGCGGGGGCTCCACTGGAACTTGGTGGCTGCCACCATCACGCCGAAGATTCCCCATGCGGCGATGACCATCCAGTGGGTCCACGGCACTTGGACCGAGGCCAGGAATGGGTCGAACGACGGCTGAAGGGCCCGCGCCAGGTGTTTGACGGGGAAGATGTCACCGATCCACCGGATGACGGCCGGGGTGTTGTCGTCGATCAGGATGAACACGTCAGAAATGAAATAGAGCGGTAACGCCAACATGTTGGTGACGGCGGGCGCGGCGTCCTGGGACGGGATGATGGCGGTCACCGCCAGACCCAGCGCCGCAAAGGCCATGGCTCCCAGCACGATGGACACAACGAACACCGCCGTTGTTTCCCTCTGGAATGAAACACCGAAGAGCAGCCGCCCAGCGGCCACCACCAGCACGGCCATGAACGCCGAGATCACGAGGCTGGCCAGCACCTGTCCCAGGATGTAGGCCACCGGCGGCATGGGCGTTGAACGAATGCGCTTCAGTTGGCCCAGCTCCCGACGGAACGTGGTGGTGATGGCCAGGTTCACGAAGGTGGCCGAGATGATGGACAGCGCCAGGATTCCCGGGACCTGAAACGTGGTGACTTTCACCCCGGGCGATATTTCCTCGCTGCCGAAGATGAAGCCGAACAGGATCAGGAAGATCAGCGGCAGAACAACGGTGAAGAACGTCGACGCAGGATTTCGGCGAAACGACAGGAGTGCAAATTTTGCCGCATTGGCGATTTGAGAGATCACGCTGTGTCTCCTGACTGGTCGCCGGTGAGCCGAAGGAACGTGTCTTCGAGGTTGGGTCGAGTGACTGACAACGACAGGAGGTTGGTCCCCGCGGTGGTGGAGGCCGATGTCAGTGCGTGCAGCACGGCGGTGACATCGTCGGTCTCGATGCTGAAGCCGTTGTCGGTCTCAATGACGTCCAGTCCCGGTGGCAGGGCTGACCGTGGCACCTCGGCGGCGTCCCAGCTGATCTGGGTTTTTGATGACACCTGAGACGCCAGATCGTCTGCGGTGCCATTGGCGATGATCAGCCCTTCGCTGATCACCACAATGCGGTCACTCAGGCTCTCGGCTTCATCCATGTAGTGGGTGGTCAGCAATACGGTGGCGCCAACCGAGCGGAGGTTTTCGATCATGCCCCAGGCTTCGCGTCGAGCGCTTGGATCAAAGCCGGTGGTGGGTTCGTCCAGGAAGATCAACCTGGGGTCACCCACCAGGGCGGTGGCCAGGTCCAGTCGGCGTTTCTGACCGCCGGACAACTTGGTGGTTCGCTGGTCGGCACTGTCGGTCAGGCCCACGATCTCCAGGACCTCATCCACCGAGCGGGGATTGGCATACGCGGCCCGGAAGAACTGCAGTGATTCCCGGGCCGTCAGATCGCTGTCGGGCTCGGACTCCTGGAGTACCACGCCAATGTCCTCGCGCCAGCTGTGGGGCGCGGTTGCGGGGTCTTCGCCCAAGACCCGCACGTCGCCGGACGTCCGTTCCCGGAAACCTTCCAGAATCTCAATGGTTGTGGTCTTGCCGGCACCATTGGATCCGAGGAACGCCAGGATCTCGCCCTCCTCAACATGCAGGTCAATGCCTTTGACGGCATCGACCGTTTTCGCCGCGTCGTCTTTACCGCGTCTGCCGCGGCCGCCGCTGACCGTGTAGCTCTTGGTCAGCCCCGTCACTTCGATTGCTGTCATTGGCCAAGACTAGATGAGCTCGCTCAGCTCAACCCACCGATTCTCAGCAATTGACATGTGCGCGGCTTCGCCAACGGCGACCGACCACAGGCCGTCTTCCAAGGTCACCAGCGGAGGAGTCCCGTTGCGAATGGCGTCGGCAAAATCCACGTGCTCCAGATAGCTGGAACCATGATGCAGCCCTTCCACCTTGATGCGGTCGTCGTGCACCGGCTCCTCGTGAACTGTGCCAATCCAGTGCACGCCACGATGGCCAATGCGGTACACGTTCTCCGGAATCAGCGCTTCGGCTTTGCCGGTGGTGCCAACCACGCTGAGCTCTTCCTGGTTCTTCGTGGCGTCGGCAAACATGCAGAGGTCAAGCATCGCCCGGACCTGATTGGGGTAGTCCACCAGGACGTACCCGCTGTCCAGAATGTCGCTGGTCTGACCGTTATAGACCTCATCCAGATGGTTGTTGACCTGACTGCCACTGGACATGACCCGCACCGGCTTCTCGCCAACAATCTGAGTCATCAGGTCAAAGAAATGGCAGCACTTCTCCACCCAGGTGCCACCGGTGTTGGCGGTGAATCGGTTCCAGTCACCGATCTTCTCCAGGAAGGGAAAGCGGTGCTCCCGAATACCCACCATGCGGACCTCGCCCACCTCACCGGCCTTCACCTGATTGATGAGGTGGGTAACCGGTGGCATGTACCGGTACTCAAGGCCCATCCACACAAGGCCTTTGCTGCCGCGGGCCTCCCGCGCCTGCTGCCTGGCCAGCATGGTTTTGCAGTCCGCGGTCGTGGTGCAGAGAGGCTTCTCCACCAGGACGTGCAGATCGGTTTCCAGCACGTCGCCCAGGACGTCCACATGAGTGAAGTTGGGCGACACGATCACCACCGCGTCAACGTCGCCCGAATCAATCAGGGACTGGTGATCGGTGTAGGCCGCGATACCGCCGCCGGCCGCGGCCACGCCCAGATCCCGACGCTGTGGGTTCGGGTCCGAAATTGCGGTGACGGTGGCGCCGTCAACCGCGGCCAGATTCTCGATGTGCTCGATGCCCATCATTCCCGTGCCGATAACCCCGTACCTGATGTCGTTCATCCGGAGAGCCTAGGTACCCGGCCTGCCTGCTGAACTCCTAAGGTCTCGCCATGGAGTTCATTTCTGTTGGAGATGATGGTCGTCAGCGGTGCTGGTGGCCCGGCGATGACCCAGAGTATCAGCGCTACCACGATGAGGAGTGGGGTCGGCCCACCACTGACGACAATCGCCTGTTTGAGAAAATCTGCCTGGAGGGATTCCAGAGCGGGCTGTCGTGGATCACGATCCTGCGCAAGCGGGAGAACTTTCGGAAGGCGTTCAGGAAGTTTGACCTCATGAAGGTGTCGAAGTTTGGCGACGCCGACGTGGCCCGGCTCCTTGATGACGCCGGCATCATCCGGCACCGCGGAAAGATCGAAGCCACCATCAACAACGCCGGTCGAGCGTTGGAAATGATCGATGAATGTGGCTCCATCGCGGCGTATGCGTGGTCGTGGGAACCCGATGGTCCCGAAGGTGAGAACCTGCCCGACATGCCAGTGCCGGGTTACACGCCCACCTCAACTGCGTTGAGCAAGGATCTGAAGAAGCGAGGCTGGAAGTTCTTCGGCCCCACGACTGCGTATGCGTTCATGCAGGCCATGGGTCTGGTGAACGATCACGTTGAGGGGTGTGAGTGGCATCAGGTGTGCGTGGACGAACGAGCTGCGCTCACCGTGCCAACGCCCATGAAGGAGCGAGCATGACCTATCCAAGCACCGGTATTGATGTGGCCGCCGTCGACAAAGCACTGACCACCACCCGAGCGGTTCGAAGGCGACTTGACCTCACCAGACCCGTCGACAACCAGATCATCTATGACTGCGTTGACATTGCCGAACAGGCGCCATCGGGAGGCAACCAGGGGAGTCGCCGATGGGTTGTAGTGCGGGACCCGGCCATCAAAGCCCGGGTCGCGGAGCTGTACATGGCGACCGGCGGCGAGTTCATGATCAGTGCCCGAGACCGCATCGCCGGCACCGGCCACCCCCAGGAACGGGTGATGGAGTCGGCGGCGCACCTGGCTGAACATCTGGCTGAAGTCCCGGCCATCATCATTCCCACCATCGTCGGGGTTCACGATGGCAGCGGACGGCCGGGCTTGTTTGACTCGGTCATCCAGTCGGTCTGGAGTTTGTGCGTGGCGCTTCGAGCCCGGGGCCTGGGGACCGCGTGGACAACCGCAGTACTCGGCAAGCGAGAGGAGCTGCGGGAGGTGCTGGGCGTTCCCGACTCCAACACCCAGATAGCGATGATCCCGGTGGCCTGGTACATCGGCGATGACTTCAAGCAGGCACCGCGATACCCGGCCCGGGAAATCACCTTCATCGATCACTACGGACACACGTGGCAGTCCGGACCCAGCGATCCGCCGCAACTGGCCAATGGCCCCGGCACCGTGGTGGAAGTGGACATTCGAGCCAAGCCGGCGGTGGTCTGGGACCTGGTGACCGACATCAACTTCGGAGCCGTCTTCAGCGAAGAGTTTGTGGGCGCCCGGTGGGCTGAGGGTGTTGACGGGCCGGCGCTCGGAGCCCACTTCATCGGGTCCAACATTCACCCGGCCATTGGTGAGTGGGATGTCAGCTGCCATGTGCATCGCTTCAAAGAGAATGCCGAGTTTGGCTGGGTGACCTCGGACCCCCAAAACCCCGGCGCGCAATGGTGTTTCGAGCTGGCGTCGATTGCGGGAGCAACCCGATTGCGGTACTCGCTGGTGTTGGGCCCGGGGCCGTCCGGAATCAGCCGGGCCATTGAAGCCATGCCGGAGAAGGAACCGAAAATTCTGCAGCGACGCGTCACCGAACACCGCGGCAATATGCAACGGGTCGTGGATGCCATCCGAGACCAGCTGACCGTTGAACGCTGTGCCAACGCCGCCAACCCGATTTTCGGCAAGTGAGCGCCAACAGTGAGCACCGAAAAGTGAGCACCGAAAAGTGAGCACCGAAAAGTGAGCACCGAAAAGTTGAGCACCGCCGCCGGTTCATCGCCGCAGATTCTTTGCCAGACGTTGGGCATCCAGCGGCCGGTCCTGCTGGCCCCGATGGCAAAGATTGCGGGCGGCCGTCTCACGCGCGCCGTATCGGACGCGGGCGGTCTTGGGGTTCTCGGTGGCGGCTATGGCAACCTCGAATGGATTCGGCATGAGATGGGGCACGTGGGTGACACGGCCATCGGTATCGGTCTGATCACCTGGAATATGGCACCCGGCTCGGTTGAAGCGGTGCTGGAGGCTCATCGGCCGGCCGCCGTGTGGTTGTCGTTCGGCGATCCGACCCCGCACATCACCACGATTCACTCGGCCGGAGCCAAGGCCATCTGCCAGGTGGGCACCGTTGACGAAGCGGTGGCAGCCGCCGACGCCGGAGCGGATGTGATTGTGGCGCAGGGGAGTGAAGCAGGCGGACACGGCCGTCCTGGTCGAGCGCTCTTTGGACTGCTGCCAGCCATCAGCGCCGCCATTCCGAATACCCCACTGGTAGCGGCCGGCGGAATCTCCACCGCCGCTGGTTTCAACGCGGCCCACGCGTTGGGCGCCGCAGGCGTGGCGATTGGAACCGCCTTCTATGCCACCCGGGAAGCAGCCGATGTGGATGCGGCCAAGCAGCGAATTGTTGAGTCGCGGGGCGACGACACCGTCCACAGCGTGGTCTATGACCTTGCGCGCGGCCCGCAATGGCCCGCCGGGTACACGGGTCGCAGTATCCGGACCGCAATCACCGACACCTGGGCCGGCCGCGAACATGAACTGTCTGCTGATCAGCAGACGGAACTGGCGAGTGCCCATGCGGCGGCCGCCGCCGACAACGACATGTCGGTCCGAGTCGTTTGGGCCGGCGGCGGTATCGACGCCATCACCGCGGTGCAGGACGCCGCCTCGGTCGTGCATCGGTTTCCCCGTGCTGATCGGTTTTCCCAGTACTGACCTGATTTCTGCAGTACTGAGAGCTGGCGTCAGTTGAGTTCTCCACCAAGCTGTTGCCAGGCCGTGGTGCGGAACCGGGCCACCAACGCAACGGCGCGGGTCGCCATAAACAGAATCAGTGCCGCCCAGAGCCAGCCGATGCCCGCGTCGAGCACCAGGATCAGCACGCAGAGCGGAACGAACACCAGGGCCGAACCGAGCATCGCCCGCGCCAGGTAACGGAGGTCCCCGGCACCAATCAGGACCCCGTCCAACGCAAACGCAATGCCGTTGATTGGCTGAGAGACCGCGCCCAACAACAGAAGGAATGCGGTGAGCTCCACGACCTCCGCGTTGTTGCTGAAGATCGAGGCCAATGGGGATCGCAGCGCCAGCATGATGACGCCGCTGACGACGCCCAGGACCACGCCCCACTGGGTAATGCGCCAACCCACAGCACGCGCTTCGTGGGGCTCGTGGGCACCAAGGAACTTGCCGATCATCGCCTGGCCGGCAATGGCCACCGCGTCCAGGGCATAGGCGGTGAGCGACCAGATTCCGAACGCCACCTCGTGGGCTGCAAGCTCGACCTTGCCCATCCGCGACGCAACCGCCACCGCAACGGTGAACGATCCGCGCAACGCAAGAGTCCGGAAGAACAGGTCAACGCCCGCCACGGCCAGTCGGGTGAGGACCGCAAGGTCGGGGACCAGTTGCACCTTGTGGGTGGAGACCGCCTGCACGATCCACCAGAGGTACAAACCCGCGCCCAACCATTGGAACAACACTGTGGACAACGCTGAGGCGCCGACCGAATAGCCAAAGCCCCAGATGAGGATCGCTTCGAGCACGAAGTTGCCAATGGCGGTGATCACCGCCACGACCAGCGGCCGCACCGTGTCCTGGAGCCCGCGGAGGTAGCCAACACCGGCCAGCATGATCAGCATGGCGGGCAGACCAAACGCGCTGATGCGCAGGTAGGTCACCGCAAACTCGATGACCTCGGGAATCTGATCGCCTCCGAGCAGCCGCAGCAACGGTCGGGCTGCCAGGGCGACGGCCGCGCCCAGAATCACGCCGACCCCTGCGGCCAGCCACAGACTCTGCACTGCCTGATGCGCAGCTTTGCGCTCTTCGCCGGCACCAATCAGTCGAGCCACCGCACCGGTGGTGCCGTAGGCCAGGAAGATGAACAATGCCAGCGTCAGCAACAGCACCTGACTGGCCAGCGCCAGACCGCCCAGTTCGTTGACGCCGTCGTCGCCGATGTTTCCAACCACCGCGGTATCGGCCAGGAGGTACAGGGGCTCGGCCACCAGCGCACCGAATGCCGGAAGCGCCAGCTTCCAAATCTCGGTGTCCCGCTCGGTAAACCACCGACTCAAGGAAGATCCTCGACCCCGAAGCCATGGCGGCCGCGGCAGTGAACCTTGGGTGGGAACGCCGTGGCGATGACAACCAACCCATCACGTTCGTAGTCGGCAAGAAAGACCGGAGACAGCGACACGCGGCGACTTTAGGCGCGCCGTCCTCTCCCAAAGGCGCAAAAGAGTAGAGGAGGTGCCGAAGCACCTCCTCTGTTCAGAGATCCAGGTGGCGGGAACCTGTCTCTGTATGTCGAAAGCCATATGGGCGGCGGGAGCCCTGGCTTTCGATTTTGTGAGGCCCTCTCGCCCGAGGACCCCAGACCCATCGATCTGTATGCAAGACGTTGCGGAGCCAGGAGAAGTCGCGGGATGGGGCAAACAAATTTCTTCCCGCGCTCGGCGCCCGGCGAGAAGGTCATCGACCGGGGTCTCGCCGAACTTGAGAAATTTCTTCGCGTGACTATCGAAGGCTGATCTGGTGCCGTTTGTGGGTTCATCGCGGGACGCGTACGCTGCAACCGCCCACCGCGAAAACGTTTTCAGGAGTGACCATGCCACGATTGCAACGAATCGGACGGTCATGGCTCGACGGCGCCGTGGGCTATGAGATCTACGCCCGCTCCTTTGCTGACAGCACCGGGGACGGCTTCGGCGATCTGGCGGGTTTGACCCACCACCTGGACTACCTGGCCTGGCTGGGCGTGGACATCATCTGGTTGACGCCCATCTATCCGTCGCCGGATCACGACCACGGCTATGACGTGGCCGACTACCTCTCGGTCCGCCCCGAACACGGCACGGTGGCCGATGTCGAAGCGCTGGTCCAACGAGCCCACGAGCTCGGCATGCGGTTTGTCATGGACATCGTCCCCAACCACACATCGTCCGAACATGAGTGGTTCAAAGCGGCGCTCGCCAACCCTGACGGTCCGGAGCGGGACATGTACCTGTTTCGGGATCCCGCGCCCGATGGCGGCCCACCCAACAACTGGATCAGCCACTTCGGGGGTCCGGCCTGGACCTTGGACGAGGCGAGCGGGCAGTACTACTGCCACCTCTTTGTGGCCGAGCAACCGGACCTCAACTGGCGCAACCCGGCGGTCCTTGATGCCTTCGACGACATCTATCGATTCTGGTTTGAGCGGGGGGTCGACGGATTCCGGATCGACGTGGCCCACGGACTGCTCAAGCATCCGAGCTTCGCGGACAATCCGCGCACGTCCACGCCCGGTCCCGACGCGGGTCCGTTGGAGATCTTCTTCTCCTATGACCACCGCCACGACATGAATCAGGAGGGCAACGTCGAGATCTTTCAACGGTGGCAGGCCATCGCCGCCGACTATGACGCGACCCTTCTGGCTGAGGCCTTTTCTCCGGACAAGCGTCAACTCGCCAGCTATGTGGGCCCCAATGCGCTGGACCTGACGTTTTTCCTGGATCCGGGATGGACCGGTTGGGACCCAGCCAAACTCGTCAACGAGTTCCTGGAGATGGCCGATATCGAGTCCGACGGTGTGTCCTGGGTGATCAGCAACCACGACAACCCGCGGCCGGTCAGTCGGTTCACCAAGGAGTTGACCGGCCATCCCGATCGGGTCGAACGCGGCCGGCAGCGGTCACTGGCGGTCACGGTCCTGCAGATGGCACTGGGTGGGGTTCCTTTCCTCTACTACGGCGAAGAGTTGGGCCTTGCCGATGGCGCGGTGGATCCAGGCAAGCGCGAAGACCCTCTCGCCACCCGCAACCAGGAGTCAGGCGATGAGGCGCGGGACGTCGCTCGGACGCCCATGCCGTGGGACAGTTCGCCGTTCAACGGTTTCTCCACCGCCCAGCCGTGGATATTCAGTGCACCCCGACCGCCTCGTGACACCGTGGCGTCGCAGCGATCCAATCCCGACGCTCCGGTCCACCAATACCGCGCCCTTCTGCAATTGCGTCGGGACCATCCCGAGATCTGGCAGGCCGACTACCAGCGGCTTGCTTCGCCGTCGCCCGAAGTGGCAATCATTGGTCGTGGTCCATTGGTGACCGTCGCCAATCTTGGCCCTTCGGAACTTGAGGTGCCGTTGGCCGGCGGCTCGTGGCGGGTGTTGTTTGGGTCCCAGGGGGGCGTCCAACTCGACGCCGCTCCATCGGGTGGTCAGACCCTGCAGGTTCCTCCCGAGACCAGTGTGATTGTGCGCTTCGGCTGATCCATGGCCCGCACGACCATCAACGACGTGGCCAAACGCGCCGGCGTGTCGGTCGCCACGGTCAGCCGCGCATTGCGCGGCCTGCCCAACGTCTCGGCATCAACGCGCCGTCGGGTGGAAGCCGCCGCCGAGGCGCTCAGCTATGCGGCTGACTCGCGAGCGTCGAGTCTGGCTTCGGGCCGCACCAACATTATTGGCCTGGTCGCCCCGGATTTCGGTTCCTGGTACGTCAGCCAAACCGTCGCCGGGGTGGAGAAGGCTCTGGCGGCGGTGGGCTACGACCTGCTTGTTCTGGGCGTACCGCGTTCTCCGGACCGAGAGGAAGTCTTTGCCGAGCGGCTGGCAACACGTCGGCTCGATGGACTGTTGCTGGTTGACTTCTTCGTGCAAAGCGAGTTGAGAACGCTGCTGTTGTCCGACAGCGATCTGCCGATTGTGGCGATGGGGGAGACCATCGAAGGCCTCACCTCCCTGACCATCGACAACGTTGCCGGTGGCCGCATGATGGTCGAACATCTGGTCGAGCTTGGCCATCGCGACATCGTGTACCTGGGCGGCAACCCTACCGGTCAGAAAGCGGCCGCCGACGTGTTGCGCCGGGTTGGAGCATCCGAGGCGGCCGAAGCTGCGGGTCACGGCCCGCTGCGGATTCAGATTGTGAGCTATGACATCACCGGTGGTCGTGACGGGTGGCATGAGCTGCAGGCGTCCGGCCTGCCGACCGCGGTCCTGTGTGGTTCTGACGAAGTCGCCATGGGGTTCATGTCCGCTGCTCGGAGAAGTGGCGTTGAGGTGCCGAAGGATCTCTCGGTGGTCGGATTCGATGATCACGAGATGGCCGAAGCGCTCGGATTGACCACCGTGCGCCAACGCGTACGCGCCAATGGAATTCGGGCCGTCGAACTCCTGCTGGCCCAGATCGCCGAGCCCGATCTCCCGCGGGAAAACCATGTGGCCGATCTTGAACTGGTGACCCGGGCAAGTTCTGGACCGCCGAATTGATGAGCCATCGACGGCGGACTAAGGTTTCCCAATCGAAGTGTGTAAACGTTTTCATACCTTGAGGAGGGGTCAGGAATGACGAGAAAACTTATGAGGGTCTGCGCAGTGTGCTTTGCGCTGGCGATGTTCGCCAGTGCATGTGGAAGCACCGCTGCGGTAGTTGACAACAGTGCAGCCGATGCCGCCAACGCGGCTCGGGAAGAGGCCGAAGCTGCCGCATCTGCGGCCCAGAGCGAAGCCGCAGAGGCCATGGCCGCCGCAGATGCCGCCAAGGCAGAAGCATCGGCCGCAATGGCCGAAGCCGAAGCCGCTCAGGCCGAAGCTTCCGCCAACGCCGAGCGCGCCGATGCCGCGGAAAGCGCCGCGGCTGACGCGGCCACCGCCGCACCCGCCGCCTTGACCACGGTCACCATCTCCGGATCTGAACGGTCCGAAGCTGAGGCAGGCGCATTGAACTTCGCCCTGGAGCAGTTTGGTCTCGAAAACGGCATCAACGTCGTGTACAAGGGCTCGGCCAACTGGGAGACCGACATCGGCCTCCAGCTTTCCGCCGGCGCCAACCCCGACATCGGCATCTACCCCCAGCCCGGTGGTCTCGCCACCGCAGCCGGCGACGGTCACGTTGAGATTGTCCCCGACGAGGTCATGGCGAGCATCGCCGAGAACTGGTCAACTGGCGCCATGGGCTTCGGCAACGTGGACGGCGTCCAGTACGGCATCCCCACCAAGAACGACCTCAAGTCCCTTGTCTGGTACCAGCCAGCTCGGTTCGAAGCCGCAGGCTATGAGATTCCTGAAACCCTTGACGATCTGTTTGCGCTGAGCGACACAATGATCGCTGACGGCAACACCCCATGGTGTGTTGGCATCGAGTCCGGTAACGCCACCGGCTGGCCATTCACCGACTGGGTTGAGGACATGATGCTGCGCACCACCACGCCGGAGAACTACGACGCCTGGGTCGCCGAGGAGCTTGACTTCTCAAGTCCAGAGGTGACTGCCGCCATGGAGATCATTCTCGAACAGTGGAACAAAGAAGGCGCCGTGTTTGCGGCTGGCGGCAGCGTTGCGACCACCGCCTTCCAGGCCAACGGTGAACCGCTGGTAAACGGCGACTGCTTCATGCACCGCCAGGCCAGCTTCTTCTCGTCCTTCTTCCCCGAAGGCACCCCAATCGCCGACGGTAGCGAAGGCGCCGTCGACGTGTTCTACCTGCCATCCAACAGCGATGAGAAGCCAGTACTCGGTGCCGGTACGCTCGCCGCCGCCTTCAACGACCGCCCAGAAGTCTGGCAGGTCATTGAATACATGGGCTCGCCAGAGTTCGCCAACGCTCGTCAGACCAAGCAGGCCGAGCTGTTGCAGGGTGACAGCGAAGAGCAGGTTGCCTCGGGCTTCATCACCGCCAACCGTGGCGTTGACGCTTCGCTCTGGCTGCCAATCGAGCAGTCGTTCATCTCGATCATGCAGGATGCGGAGATCTTCCGTTTCGACGCATCGGACCTGATGACCAAAGAACGCAACCGTGCGTTCTGGGACGAAGGCACCGCCATTGTCAACGGCGACAAGACCATTGAAGAAGGTGCTGCCGCCATCGATGAGGCTGCTGGCGGCGCCTGATCAAAGTCGGTGCTGCACGGACAGCACCATTTGGTGAATACGTGGGGTCGGCCTCCGGGCCGGCCCCAGTGTTTTTAGAGTAAGTGTTTTTAGAGTAAGTGGTTGTTTTGAGAGCAACTGTTTTCAGAGCAACTGTTCTCAGAGGAAGCGCAGCTATCTGAGTGGTTGCCAGTAGGGATTTCGGGGGGCTGTTTTGTTCGTGGGGTTGGTGGCATGATTTGGCTGGGGCTCGTCGTCATGGCGGGGCTGATCTTTGTTCTCGGGCGGGCGTTCCTGCGGACCTTGCGCACGCAGCCGATGCGGGCGCTGGTCATCGGCGGTGTGGTCTTTGGCGCCGTTGCCTTTTCGGCCTCGTTGGGCGACTCCGGCCTGGTCGACATGGCCAGGAGCGACCAGATGGAGCGCGTGCTTCGCATGCTGGCCACCGTTGCCATCTCGGTGGCGTTCTGTATTGGTCTCTGGGTGCTGCTCAATCTGGCGGTTGGTCAGGCAGAACGAAAGTGGGCGGTGTTCAGCGGGCTGGCCGCCGCCACCGCAGGCGCACTCATCTTTGGTCTTTTGCGCGGGAATCGGTCCCTTGATGCGTTGGTGGCCACGCCCGATCCTCAGATCTTTGGCACCGGCCAGGGTTGGTTCGGATTGATCGAGTGGCCCCTGGTCGGTGCGGTCCTCTTTGGCGTTGGCATCTTTGCTGCGAAGTCGATTCCCAACCGCGTCGCTCGATCGGTCGTTGCTGCGGCAGTGGGCGTCAGTGCCGCGGTGCTCATTGCGCCACGAACCAAACTCTGGCAGCGGCCCGCCATGGACTGGACCGCATCGCTCGGCCTCGCGGTGGTTGGCGCCGTCATCGGCCTGGTCCTGGCAACCTCTTTGCAAAAGCGGGTCCGGGGCGGCATTGTTGGTGCCGGTCTGGGGTTTGGCGTGGGCTCCTGGATCGTTCCACCGTTTCTGGAAACGGTCGCGGTGCCGTGGATCAACACCATCGTGCCGTTGGCGCTCATCATGGTTGGCTGGGCGTGGATCGCCGAACCGTCCATGCGCGAGCGCTCAATCTTCGACGGCCGAGCACGAGCATTCGTGTTTCTGGGTCCGGCCCTGGGCTTCCTTCTGGTCTCGCTGGTGATCCCCGCATTCCGAACCGGCGTTCTCTCGTTCAACAATCGGCGCGGGAACGAGTACGTGGGCTTTGACAACTACGAACGGTTGTTCACCGCGTCGGATTCGTTCGACCTGTCGGACTGGCGCAACATGTTCACGTCCAACCTCTTCTTTGCCGCCGTGATCCTGTTTGCCATTGGCACCATCGTGGCGGTGGTCAGCGGTACGCGGCGAAACGGCACCGCCAGCTGGGACAACGGGCCCACCAGCACGGGCGCCTTGTTGTTCGGTCTGTTCCTCTTGTCGTTCGCAGTGTTGTCCACGCTTCGCGGGACGTTCTTCAACAACATCTGGTGGGTGATCACGGTGGTGACGGTGACCACCGTCGCCGGACTTGCGGTTGCGGTACTTGCCGACCGCGCCACATGGGGAGAGAACCTGGCCAAAAGCCTGATCTTCATGCCCATGGCCATCTCATTCGTTGGCGCCTCGATCGTTTGGCGATTGCAGTTCCAAGCCCGTGATGTTCGGAAGAACCAAACCGGCGTCCTCAACGCGGTGTGGGTGGCGCTTGGACGACTCAGCAACTCGGGACTGCCCCGGTTGATCGTCATGGTCGTGCTGGCGGTCCTGCTGGCATGGGCGTTGTGGCGGCTGGTCAGCCGAGCCCGCGCCGGCCTGGCTTTCACCGGCATGTCCATTGTGAGCTTCATCCTCGGCTGGTTCCTCTACCGGTTCGCCGGTCCGCGGCTGGGCGGGTTCCGAAACGACAACGGCGAGATTGTGCCCGAGACTGTGCAGTTCATTACCGAGACGCCGTTCAACAATGTTTGGCTGATGGTGATTCTGATCTGGATGCAGACCGGCTTTGCCATGGTGATCTTCTTCGCAGCCATCAAGGCGGTTCCGTCCGAGTACATCGAAGCGGCCCACGTGGATGGCGCAACGCCCGCGCAGACCTTCTTTGGCATCACGCTTCCAACCATCATGCCCACCGTTGGCGTGGTCGTAACCACGCTGATCGTCCTGGTCACCAAAGTCTTTGACATTGTGGCCGTCGCTGGTCTTGGTGGACGGTTTGGCAACAACGTGCTGGCCAATGAAATGTTCGCAGAATCGTTTCAGGTGCAGAACATTGGATTGGGCGCCGCAGTCGCCATTGTCATGTTCCTGCTGGTCCTGCCGGTAATGAGTTACAACGTGTGGAACATGCAACGGGGAGAAGCCTGATGGTCGCCACCAGCACGAACGCCGGCTCGCCATCTTCGGGCGGAGCCGGCCAACGCCTTTATCAGAAGCTGTCCGACATCCCCACCGGCGCGCTCTGGGTGCTCGTCCTGATTTGGACGCTGCCCAGCCTCAGCTTGTTCGTCAACTCGTTCCGCAATCGTGACGCGCAGCGCAACGACGCGTTCTGGAACATTGTGAACGAACGCGACGCCACGATTGAAAACTACGAGTCGGTGCTGACCGCCGACGCCACCAACAACCTGACCGACTCGATTGTCACCAGCTTCGCCATCGCCGTTCCCGCCACGATCATCCCCATCGCGTTTGCGGCGTTTGCGGCCTACGGGTTTGCGTGGATGGACTTCCGGGGCAAAAACTGGTTGTTCGTGGCCACCGTCTCCCTGCTGGCCGTACCGCTGCAGGTGGCGCTGATCCCGCTGCTCCAGCTCTTTGGTGACGGCGACCCCTTTGGTGGTGCGCACCTGACGCTTCCGCTCACTGACAAGACACTCACGCTGCTGCCCGTCAACGATCTGGTGGGCACGCCTGCGGCAGTCTGGTTGACCCACACCGGTTTCGCCATGCCGTTCGCCATTTTCCTGCTGCACAATTACATCGTGCAGTTGCCCAAAGAGCTGTTTGAGTCGGCGCAGATCGATGGCGCCAACCACTTCGGCATGTTCTGGCGACTTGTGCTGCCCCTGTCCATTCCGGCGCTCGCCTCGTTCGCCATCTTCCAGTTCCTGTGGACCTGGAACGACTACCTCATCGCCAACACGATGTTGGGCTTCGGCGACACCGCCGCGCCCACCACGGTGTTCATTGCCAACCTCGCAGGCGACTTCGACAACACCGATCACTTGTTGACGTCGGCCGCGTTTGTGCAGGCCTTCTTCCCGATCGTCGTTTTCTTCAGTCTTCAGCGATACTTCGTAAGCGGGATCCTCGCCGGGTCAGTCAAAGGCTGATCCCCAAAGCTCCAAAGGACCATGTCCATGTCTGTTGTCCCCGCCTCCCTCGTCAATGCTGGTCCCCGTACGGTGGGCCAGTTCCAGGTCGGCCCCATCTCCTACGGCCAGTGGCGATACACCAGCAATGATCTGGCCGCCGCGCAACGGCTGGTGGAGGTGGCGCTCGACGCCGGAATGAACCTCATCGATACGGCCGACGTCTACGGCTTCGACTGGGGTGGTACCGGCTTCGGCAGCGTTGAGGACCTCCTGGGCAAGGTAATGGCGGGTTCGCCGGGTCTACGTGAGCGCATGGTGCTGGCGACCAAGGGAGGGATCATGCCGCCACTGCCCTATGACTCCAGCGATGCCTACATTCGGTCGGCCGTGGACGCATCGCTGACGCGATTGCAGACCGACGTGCTCGACTTGTACCAAATCCACCGCCCGGACATGTTCACCCACCCGGCGCAACTGGCCGAGACACTGTCGTCGCTGCGCGATGCCGGCAAGATCAAAGAAGTTGGCGTGTCCAACTTCACTCCTGACCAGTATGAATCATTGGCCGCGCACCTGCCGTTTCCGCTGGCCACCACCCAACCGGAGTTCTCGGCGCTGCAGCTGGCCCCCATGCGCGATGGCACCTTCGACAAAGCCATGCGCGATGGCGTGGTACCAATGGCCTGGAGTCCGCTGGGTGGCGGTCGCCTGTTCCTTGAACCCACCACCATTGCCGACGACGCCCCGTATCCCGAACTGATCACGCTCCTGGATGCGCTGGCCGAACGCGAAGGCGTGGATCGGGCCGCCATCGCCATTGCCTTTGTGTTGGCGCATCCGTCCGCACCCATCGCCATCATCGGCACCCAGCAGGAGGCGCGCATCCAGTCGGCGACGACCGCCCTGGGTGTGACCCTGACCCGTCAGGACGTCTACGGCATCGTCCAAGCCAGCGAAGGGGTCCCGCTGCCATGAGTCAGCCAATTGAAGTCGCATGGTTCAGCGCGCTCTGCGACGACGATTACGAGTTTCTTGGCGTGCCCGACCCGGCGCTGCGCAGCTCCTGGGAGCACTGCCGAAACATCGTGCAGACCGCGGATGGACACGGCTTCGACAACGTCTTGTTGCCATCGGGATACGAGCTGGGAATCGACTCGGTCTCGTTTGCCGCCGGCATCGCCACCTGCACGGAACAGATCAATCTGCTCCTCGCGGTGCGCATGGGGGAGATGTGGCTTCCGCAGCTGGCGCGCCAGCTGGCCACCATCGATCACATGGCTGGCGGGCGTCTCACGATCAACATCATCTCCAGCGACATCCCGGGCGAGAAGTTGGAGTCAGCACCCCGCTATCAACGAACGCTCGAATCGATGCTGGTGCTGCGTCAGCTCCTCAACGGCGAGTCCATTGACTTCCACGGTGACTTTGTGAATCTGACCTTGGATCCACCCCGGATACGGACGGTCTCGGGATCATGCCCACCGTTCTATTTCGGCGGCTTCAGTGAGGCGGCCAAAGAGACTGCGGCGGCCGCGGCTGATGTGTTTCTGACCTGGCCCGACACCGTGGACTCGGTCGCCGGGACCATCGCTGACATGATGGAGCGAGCGGACCGTCACGGTCGGTCGCTTCGCTACGGACTCCGGTCTCATGTCATCGTTCGCGAAACCGAGGATGAAGCTCGGGCCGCCGCCGACAAGCTGATCAGCCGACTCGACGCCGAAGAAGGCGAGAAGATCCGGCAGAAGAGCCTGGACACCGCCTCGGTGGGCGTGGCCCGCCAGTCGGCTCTCCGTGAAGCCTCAACCGACGACGGTTACGCCGAGGCCAACCTGTGGACCGGCGTGGGTAGGGCCCGGTCCGGTGCCGGTGCGGCGATCGTTGGCGACCCTGACCAGGTGGCGGCAAAGCTTGCGGCCTATCAGCGGGTAGGGGTTGAAGCCTTCATCCTGTCGGGCTATCCGCACATCGACGAGTGCGATCTGTTTGCCCGTCACGTACTTCCGCAACTGAACCACACGAAGCTGCACTGAACATTTGCGCTCGTCATTTGCGCTCGCTTCGCGGGGACAGCCCGTGCTGCATCAGCCTCGGATGGCTTGACCCGAATCGAGGTCGAAGAAGTGGGCCTGGTCCAGGTCGATGGCCACCGGGTGGGTGTCACCATGACGAACAGGTGATGCGGGGTTGAAACGAGCCGCCATCAGGGTGGTGGTGCGGTTGAGAATGTCGGCCCCCATACCGCCGTCTTCGAGATCCAGGGCATCTTCGGAGAAGACAGGCTTGGCATCGAGCTCGAAGTACACGATCTTTTCGAAGCCGAGTGCTTCAACGTTGCTGACCGTTGCCGGCACGGTCTGAGCGCCGGGAAGGTAACTGGGGTCGTCGAGGTCCTTGGGGCGCACGCCCAGAACAACCGGCTTGCCAAGGTAGCTGCGCAGAGCCGGGCGCTTCTCAAGAAGCGACGCTGGCAGCTGCAGCGTGTGGGAACCCATGGTGACAGCAACTGCGCCGTCGGCCGCAGTAATTTGCGCCTCCAAAAGATTCATCGACGGCGAACCAATGAACGCAGCGGTGAACAGGTTTTCGGGCTCGTCAAACAAGGTCTGCGGGGCGGCCACCTGTTGCAGAACACCTCGGTTGATCACCGCAACCCGGTCAGCCATGGTCATGGCCTCGACCTGGTCGTGGGTGACGTAGAACGTGGTGACGCCCACCTCTCGCTGAAGATCGGTGATCTCGGCTCGCATCTGGACCCGGAGCTTGGCGTCCAGGTTGGAGAGCGGTTCGTCCAGCAGGAACACCTGCGGACGGCGCACAATGGCGCGGCCCATGGCCACGCGCTGGCGCTGACCACCGGAGAGTCGAGCCGGCTTGCGGTCCAGAAGTTCGGTCAGTTCCAGAATGCGAGCGGCGTTGTCCACCCGCTCCTTGATCTCCGACTTGGGCAGCTTGGCCAGCTTCAGCGCGAAGCCGATGTTTTCGCCCACAGTCATGTGGGGATACAGCGCGTAGTTCTGGAACACCATGGCGATGTCACGGTCTTTGGGTGGTAGGTCGTTGACCACCCGACCGCCAATCGAGATTTTGCCGCCGGTGAGCTCTTCGAGCCCGGCGATCATGCGCAAGGTGGTGGACTTACCGCAGCCTGACGGCCCGACCATAACGAGGAACTCGCCGTCCTGAATCTCAAGGTTGAGATCTTTGACCGCCATAAACCCGTTGTCATACGTTTTCTCAACGCCTTCGAAAACTACATTGCCCACAGCAAATCATCCCCTTGTCAGTACCAACGACACTAGCGCAGCTGCGGTTCCCGTTGCGAATCAACCAAGTCTCGGCTGTACGGTTCTGGGGGTGGCGCGCTTGGTGGCATTGGAGACGGCGTTCGCCCCGGATGCGGGCGCCCGGTTTGTGGCAGAACTGCAGCGAATCTGGAACCAGGGAAACGCCGCGCTGCCGGTGGACCACCGACTGCCCGGGCCCGCCCAAAGATCACTTCTGAAGAGCATGCGGGTGGGAGAGGATGTGCTTCCCGGTGATGCCCTGGTCCTGGCCACCAGCGGAACCACTGGTGCCCCCAAGGGCGTGACCCTCACCCACGACGCGATCGCCGCATCGGCCGCCTCCAGTTCCTCCCGGCTACAGGTTGACCCCCAAACCGACCGGTGGCTGGCGTGTCTACCGCTGGCCCATATCGGCGGACTCGGCGTCGTCCTTCGAGCGTCGTGGTCCGGTACGCCGGTTGACGTGCATCCCGGCTTCGACGCTCAAACAGTGGATGCGTCTTCGGCAACGCTGGTGTCGCTGGTTCCCGCCGTGCTTGCCCGCATCGACACCACTCGATTCCGTACGATTCTGCTGGGCGGTTCCGCCATTCCGGCTGATAGACCGACCAACACCGTTGCCACCTACGGCATGACCGAAACCGGCGGGGGCATCTACTACGAACGGGCCGCCCTTGACGCGGTGGAGATCCGAGCAGGTGACAGCGGCGAAATCGAAGTTCGCGGACCAATGTTGTTTCGTTCGTACCGCAGCCCGGTGCCCGGTGACGTGCTGGGTGAGGACCCGCGGGGCGAGGATCGATGGTTTGGCACCGGAGATCTCGGCTCCTTTGATGATGGCGTCCTGCAGGTGAGCGGCCGGGCCGGCGACCTGATCGTGACCGGCGGGGAGAACGTCTGGCCGGGTCCGGTCGAGGCAATCCTTCGTCGACATGGCGCCGTGGCGGACGTGGCGGTGATCGGTAGACCCGATGCCACATGGGGGCAGCGGGTCGTGGCCGTTGTCGAAGTGGTCGAGGGCACCGAAGCGCCATTGCGGGAAGAGCTACGAGAGATGGTTGCGGCAGAGCTGCCCGTGTTTTGTGCCCCCAAGGCAGTGGAAGTCGTCACATCGTTGCCGCGGACGGCGCTGGGCAAGATTCGGCGGGTGGTGTTGTGAGCGAGATCCCCGGCATGCAGATGCAGGTGCGGCTGCTTTCGCTCCCAACCCGGGAGGTGTTGTCTGCGGCCCATGATGAGACCGGGGCGCGGGGCGCGGCCGCAACGGATCGCCTTGTTGTTGTCGTGCGGCTGCAGATCGGCCGCTGGCAGGGGTGGGGCGAGTGCAGCGCCCTCAACCGACCCACGTACTCCAACGAGGACGCGCGACAGAGCTTCCTCGCTTTGAGCGGACAATCCGACGATGAACCCGGGCCGATGGCGCAGGCGGCAACGGTGATGGCCATGCGAGACCTGACGCTCAAACGGCGAAACGTGTCACTGGCCAGTGATCTGGCGGGCTGGGACCATCAGGCATCGGTCCCGGCCGGTGCGGCTCTGGGAATTGCCAATCCGGATACGTTGGCGGCTCGGGCCGCTGACCTCTTTGCGGCCGGCTACCAGCGAATCAAGATCAAGGTGATGCCGGACCACGTGACCAACGCGGCGCGGGTTGTGCGGGATGCGGCTCCCGGCGTTGAGCTGCAGGTTGACGGCAATGGCTCCTTCGGACCCGACGACATTGCTGAGCTGGCCCGTCTGGAAGGTCTGGGGGTCGCCGCTATCGAACAGCCTTTTGCTGTTGATGACGTCTCGTCGGCGGCATCGTTGGTGCAGGCGGTGGAGATACCGGTCGTGGCTGATGAGGCGGTGACAACCGTGGCCGATGCCGAGCGGTTGGCGGCCGCGGGCGCGCTGTCGGGAGTTTCAATCAAAGCCCCCCGGGTTGGCGGCATCCCGGCGGCGATCGAACTCCTGGACTGGTGCGTGGATCGAGGCATGGCCGCCACCGCCGGCGGCATGTTGGAGAGCGGGCTGGGGCGCCATGCGCTGACCGCGCTGGCTGCGCATCCCGGTTTCACGCTCGCCGGAGACATCTCGCCCGCTCAGCGGTGGTTGGCCGCTGATCCATGGCCTGACGTGGCGATGGTGGGCGGTCCCGGCGCCGGGGTCGTGCTGGTCCCCACCGGCGCCGGAGTTGCGCCTTCGCCCGACCCCGAGTTGCTCGATGAGTACACGATTGACCAGTCAGGCTGACGAGCCGGTTTCACGGTTCCGCTGTCACGATCCGAGCGCCAGTGTCCACCACCGTCGGTCTTGGCCCGGTACAAGGCTCGATCGGCCTGTCGCAACAACGCCCGTTCCCGGACGAGCTCTGGTGAGCTGACGGCCACCCCGACCGAAGCGCCGATGTGGACAACGTGACCGTGCAGCGGGAACGGTTTGGCGACGGCATCGACAATTCGCTCGGCCACGGCCTCGGCCTGGGCCGGGTCCTCGCACCGCATGGCAACAACAAATTCGTCACCGCCGTATCGAGACACACAGCCCGCGCCAGCGGCGGCCGCGGCCAGCCGACGGGCTACCTGGATGAGTAGCTCGTCGCCCACGGCATGGCCACACTGGTCATTGACCTGCTTGAACCGATCCAGGTCCACATAGAGCACGGCAACTTCGGTGCCATGAACGGTGCGATGTTCGAGGGCGTTGGCCATGAAACGCTCGATTCCCAGTCGGTTGGCGAGTCCGGTCAGGCCGTCTTCGGCAGTGCGGCGTTCGAGGTCCTCATTCATGGCGTTGAGGTTGGCAATCAACTCGTTGTTCTGCACCATCAGCTCCGCCCGTTGGTTGGCCTGCTTGTTGGTGAGCTTGGCCAGCACTGCGAGGTAGACGGCCGACGGTGCCACCAACAGCCAGATGCCGCGCGAATCAGGATGGCCCGAGATGATGAACGCGCTGATCACGATCACCGAAAAAGTGACGTGATACGCAAGAAATGATCGGAAGACGGGGGAGGCCTCAACCACGTTGGCCGCCATCACCAATCCAATCAGTACCGCCAGGTACAACTGTGCGGTGGGTTCCGCGGGCAACAGGATCCAGAAGTAGGCGCCCCACGCCACGCCGCCCACAAAGTTGCTGAGGGCGTATCGGTTGGTCCGATAATCCGGACTGGCAGTTTGGACGCCGCGCAGCAGTACGAGGGCCAGCATCGTCATCAGCACCAGCACGCCAACGCCGGCGGCCAGGCGAATCGGGCGTCGCAGGCCCAGGGAGATCAAGCCAAGGACAGCGCCCATGATCGGCGAGCCAAAGACGTTCGCTCGAAGCACGCGGTGGTGGTCGTCAAGGAGGATCGTCCGTACCTGATCGCGTCGAGCTGAACCAGCGATCCTGGCATCAAAGGAGTGGGCGGCCATTCCCATTCACTCGGCACTGGTACCCGCAACCTGAGGGGCGGCCTGATGCAGATGGCCCAGTTCAGCGCGTCTGGTGGAAATCGATCCACTCCAGAATGGACCCCAGGGTCATTTCCGGCTGCTCCAGGTGGCACGCATGGCCGGCAGACCGAATCAGGGTCGTGGTGGCGTTGGGGCCAATCCGGGCTTGCATCATCTCCGCCTCGTGCTGAAACTTGTGGTCGGTGTCGCCGACCATGAGCAGCACTGGAATACTGATCTGCTGCAGACGGTCATGGAGTGGTTCCTGCTGGCCGGTGCCGCAGCGGCGTAGCGATTCGGCCAGTCCTTCGGGCCGGTTGGAAAGGCGCTCACTGCGAAACTGCGCGTCGACGGGAAGTTTGGCGAAGAGTGGGTTGCTCAACCATTGGTCAACGAACCCCTCGAAGTCCTCGGTCAATTCGTGCGCCCGTTGATTGTCCAGCTTGGCGCGGGCGAGGCGTTCGGACGCGTCGATGATGCCCGCACTGGCCCCGATCAGCACCAACGCTCGTAGTTCGTGTTGACTTCGAAGCGCCGCGTGCAGTGCCATTCGACCGCCCATGGAATAGCCAACAAGGACCGAACCCTCCGCCGTCGCAGCCAGGAGGTTGCCCGCGATGGTGAGGTCAGCGTCGTCATGCGCGGACGCACCGTGTCCTGGTAAGTCGACGGCGGCGGTGGGCAGAACAGTTGCCAGACGCTCGCCAAGTGTTCCCCAACAGTGACTATTTTGCATGAAACCGTGAGCAAGCATCACCCGGGTCTCCCGGGGCCAACGGGTGGGGGTGAAGACAGTGACGTTGAGGCTCACCGGAGCAGTATGGCAGCACCTACGATGGCGACGATGACCGAGACTCCACCCGTCACCACCGCGGCCACGTTCTGCGCCACCCTTGTCGACGAGTGGATGCGCGCCGGGCTGACCTATGCGGCCGTTGCGCCCGGTTCCCGATCAACGCCGATGGCCCTGGCACTCGCCGCCCAGGACAACATTGCGGTCCACGTCTTTCATGATGAGCGGGCTGGGGCCTTTGCCGCCCTCGGTCATGGTCTGGCCACCGGCAAACCGGCCGTCGTTCTGTGCAGTAGCGGGACTGCGGGCACCCACTTTCACGCAGCGGTGGTCGAAGCGGACCTGTCGTCGGTGCCGCTGCTGGTGGTCACCGCAGATCGTCCGCCCAAGCTTTGGGACGTCGGCGCACCGCAAGTCATCGATCAGACTCATTTGTATGGCGATGTTGTGCGAGCGTTTCTGGAGCCGGGGGTGCCGGATTCGGCCGACGCCAACATCTGGCGGTCGCTGGCGGCCACGGCCTGGAACGCGGCCACCGGGTCCGCCCAGTGGCCGGGCCCTGTGCATCTCAACCTCAGCTTCGCTGATCCGCTGGTGGGTGAATCTGGTGCGCTTCCACCCGGTCGGGACGCGGGAGCGCCCTGGCATCAAGGTTTGAGACACCACCAACCCCTTTCGTCCGATGAGGATGTTGCGTCGATCGCGGGTCGAGTTGTTGGTCGAACCGGGGTCATCGTGGCCGGTGGCGGTACGTCGGATCCCGCGGCGGTCCTGGCGCTCGCGCAACGCCTGGGATGGCCGGTGCTGGCTGATCATCGCTCCGGGTGCCGGCGAGCCGATGTGAGCATCAGCTGCTTCGATGCGCTCCTCCGGGATCCACAGTTCGCCGAATCGAATCGACCGCAGGTGATCCTGCGGTTTGGTCAGATCCTCAGCTCCAAGGCGCTCAGCCAGTGGATTGCGGCCAGTGACGCGGACGTTATTGTCGCCCGGACCGGCCGAGTGCCCAGCGACCCCGAACGCGTGGCCCAGACCTTCATCACCGAAGCCGGCGTGGCGATCGCACTGCTGGATCGACTTCCCCCAACGATGACACCGGCGCCGACGTTGAAGGTCTGGAAGGAGGCTGATAAGGAAGCAACCGCAGCCATGGACCCAGTATTGGCGGGGCAGGGATGGAGCGAACCGGCCATGGCTCGTGCGGTGCTCAACAGCATCGGTCCTGACGACGCGTTGATGCTCTCCTCATCCATGCCGGTTCGGGACGTGGAATGGTACGGCGGACCACGGACCGGTATTCGCGTCTTCTCCAATCGCGGGGCCAACGGTATTGACGGTGTTGTGGCAACCGCAATTGGGATTGCCACCACTGGCCTGCGCACCACGGTCCTCATCGGCGACGTGGCGTTCCTGCATGACAGCACCGCACTGATTGCGCTGGCCGGCCGCAACCTGAACTTGACGATCGTGGTTTGTGACAATGGCGGTGGCGGGATCTTCTCGTTCCTGCCGCAGCGCAAGCAGTTGGCTGACGAGCGCTTCGAACAGCTCTTTGGTACTCCACACGGTACCGATCTTGAGGCGTTGGCCCGAGCCCATGGCCTCACGGTGGAGCACTGGACCGAGGACCTTCCCGAGCTCACGCCCCGCGGCATCCGAATCATCATCGCGCCCACTGATCGAGCGGCAAACGTGGCTCACCACGACGCCCTCAACGCGGCGGTGGCCAACCGGGACTGACCGGATCAGAGATCGGCGATGGCCTGTTCGGCGTCGGGCCACGGACTCAGGAGTGGTCCGAGCATCGCCTGGAACTTGGACCGGGTTTCGTCGAGCTCGGCTTGCGGATCGCTGTCGGCCACCACGCCAACGCCGGCAAATACCGACGCCCGGTTATCGGTGATTTCGGCACTTCGCACGCTCACCGCAAATGCACCGTTGCCCGCGGCGTCGACCCATCCCGTGGGGCCGGCATAGCGCCCCCGTTCTGCTCGCTCGTGCGTGGCGATCATCTGCAACGCCACATCCTGGGGGTCGCCTCCCACCGCCGGGGTTGGGTGGGTGGCGGCCACCAATTCCAGAACCGACGCTGGTGGTGAGCTGAGCACGCCTTCCACCAGCGTGCCCAGGTGGTGCACGTTGGCAATGGTGACAACCGAGGGTTCCGGTTCGGCGTCCACGTACGAACAGAACGGCAGCAGTTCGCGCAGGAACCAGTCGATGGTGATCTGATGCTCACCCCGATCTTTGAGTGAGTGCTGCAACCGGTCGGCAGACGCTGCGTCCTGGGCCGGGTCTGAGTAGCGGGGCGCAGTGCCCGCCAACGGGTGGGCCTGCACCACCGTGGCGTTTCGGCTGACCAACAACTCGGGAGACGCGCCGATGAAGCCGTTCACTCGGAAGAGGTTGGCGGACGGGAAACGGTCGGCTGCGGTGGTCAGGACCCGGGCAACGTTGATCGGCACGCTCTGTTCAAAGGCGGCTTCCCGAGCCAGCACAACTTTGTTCAGTTGGCCGTCAGCGCGGATGGAGTCCCGAACGGTGGCCACGATCTGGTCCCGCCATTGGTCGGGCGCCAGGACCGACGACAGTTTCCAGGTGGCATGAGGTCCCGGGGCAGTCAGGGGACGACGATCGACGGTCATGATGTTGGCCAGGACTGCCTCAGGGTTGGGCGGACCATCGCTGGTGATCGAGAGCCAGCGCTGCCCCTGCTCATCCTCGCCCAACAATATTTCTGGGATGATGAGCGTGCCCGGGGTCTTTGGGTCAAAGGCCATGGCGGCGAAGCCCACCGGTCCAGTGCCCGCCACCTCGGGCAGCGCATTGGGTCCCTGCAACTCGGCCAGAGTGGCCTGGGCCGCCAAGGCGCCATGGGGCCGGTGGATGGTGATGGTGCGGGCCACCCCGAGTCCGGCCAGCACCCGCCCCTGGCCTCTCCACAGCAGTCCGGAGCGGGCACCAAACTGCACGAGGTCCATGCCACCGAAGCCCGGCAGCGTCATCGTGGTTGTTTGCACCAGCCGATCGTAGAAGCCAAAAGGTCAAGAGCGGGTGCCGAAGCGGGCCCGTAGCGACCACAATGCAGGGGTGAAGCGTTCGGCATCGGTCACCATCGCAGTTCCCGCCCCGCAGCTGTATGAGGTGGTGGCTGACCTGGCGACCTATCCCGCGTGGCTGGAGTTGGTTGAAACCGCGGCACCGACCAATGCCCCGGGTGAGGACCATGCGTGGCTGGTGACGCTGCGCGCGGCCGTGGGACCTTTCGCCCGCTCCAAGCAACTCCGCATGGTGAGAACCGTCGCCGATGGAACCTCGGTCCGGTTTGAGCGCCAGGAACTCGACGATCGAGATCACGCCAACTGGGTGATGAGCGCGACTGTTGGTTCAACGAACGCAGACCACCAGAGCACGGCCACCATTGAACTGACCTATGAGGGGCGTCTGTGGACCGGGCCTCTGGACGCAGTGCTGGATCGGGAAATAGAGAAGGCGCTCAGTCAGCTGCCGGTGTATCTGCAGCGATCCGCTTCTTGATCTCCACCCACACTTCCTGACCCGTCAAGGCCGTCAATTCTTCGGACAGCGAATCGACCACCATCTGGTCGCCGGTGAAGGGCTCGGGTTCTTCGGTGCAACACCACCCAATCGCGCCACCACCGGATCCCCAGTCGGTCCGGTTCCAGGATCGAAGCGTCTTGACGCCGTCGTCGCCATGGTCGATGCGGACCGGAAGCTGCCAGCACACCGACGGTTTCCAGTCGATGGGTGATTCATTGTCGTCCAGGGCGGACAAATGCAGCGCGCAGCCTTCGCCACCGGCAAACCCCGGGCGATTGTGGAAGATGCAAGCCCCGTCGACCACTCGGGTCAGCGTGCGTTGCTCATCGGCGTAGATACCGCCTTCCGCCGCTTCTTTGGCAAATTGAAACCGAGCCGGGTCCAAGGTCATGCCCAACGCACCAATCATCATCGCCTCGTCCTGGTCCAGGAACTTGGCCCCTTCGGAGCAGCACCCCTGGTTCAGATGTTCAGCCGGCTCGTCAAGAATGCCCTGGCATCCTTTGCCCCAGATGCATTGCCAGCGGGAGCTGAGGAAGCCCACGTCAACGCGCCACTCGGTCTGGTCCACCGGGTCGGTGATATCAACAAATCGCTCGTCAAAGGGTGGCGCTCCATCAGTACTCACTGGGGCCACCCGCCGTTGGCATCGGCCCAGGCGCGGGCCGCCGGGGTCATAAGGTCCACGGCTCCCGCTCGGGCGGCCGTCGAACTGATTGTCGTCATGTCGGCGGGCAGAGTCAGCAGAACCTCGGCTGGAATGTCAACGAGTGAACCGGCGCGGGGCGCAATGGCCAGCGTTGGCAGTGACGCCAGTGCCATCTGCATGTGATCGGTGGACTGGTAGTAGCGCAACTCGTGAAGTTGTTCCCACTTGTCGGCGCCCATAATCAACACATCGAAGTCAGCGGCGATATCGGCCAGAAGTTGATGCGAGGTGACACTCACCTCAGCCCACCGATGCTGCGCAACCGATGCTCGAGTCACCGCCACCCGTTCATCGAGCGTTGGCCGCGTCACCGAATCCTTGTCGAGCGGCCGTTCGGACAACACCAGGTGTACCTCGTCCAGGTTGTGCTGGCGCCACGCAGCCTCCGCAATCGCAAGATGGGCGGTGGTCGGCGGGTTGAAGGTGGCCGGGAAGACCCCCCGTTTGCGAACCGGGCCGGTTTTGTCCCGTTTGAGGATGGTTCCGGTTTTAATGGCAGACGAACGTGGCATATACTCTCTGCATCATGCCAGTTGATCGCATCGTTGTAGTGGTAACCACCTAGCGCGCATCACTCTCTTGTCGTGCGCCGCCTCCCAGATTGGGAGGCTCTTTCGCTTTTCGGCACCCGTTCCGCCACCAACCCGGTTCTCCGCGATCCCAGACACACCCGTCACCACGAAAGGGACCACCAATGAAGACAGATGGAGCAAATGCTCTCCTTCGAGCGCTCGAGCGCGAAGGCGTCGACGTGGTGTTCGGCATGCCCGGTGGTGCAATTTTGCCGGTCTATGACCCGCTGCTTGACTCTTCCATTCGCCACATCCTGGTGCGGCACGAACAGGGCGCCGGTCACATGGCTGAGGGGTATGCCCACGCCACCGGTCGCCCCGGCGTATGCATGGTGACCTCCGGCCCGGCGGCCACCAACATCGTGACGCCGCTGGCTGATGCCTATATGGATTCCATTCCGATGATCGCCATCACCGGCCAGGTGGGCACCAACGCCATCGGAACCGACGCCTTTCAGGAGGCCGACACCACCGGCATCACCATGGCGGTCACCAAGCACAACTATCTGGTGCAGAGCGCCGATCAGATTCCGCAGGTCGTCCACGACGCCTTCTACATCGCCACCACCGGCCGCCCCGGACCGGTGTTGATCGATCTGCCCAAGAACATCGTCAACCCCAACGACCCGGACTCGATCTTTGAGGATTACATTCCCACAGCCCATGACCTGCCGGGATACAAACCCCAACTGGACGGCGACGCAGCGCTGATCACCGAAGCCGCGGAGATGATGCGGGCCGCAAAGCGACCCGTGCTGTACACCGGCGGCGGCATCCTCAAAGCCCGGGCGGCCAAGGAACTGCTTGAGCTGGCCGAACTGACCGGCATACCCGTGGTCACCACCCTGATGAATCGCGGCGGCTTTCCCGATCGCCATCCGCTCAATCTCGGTATGCCGGGAATGCACGGCAACTACACCGCCGTGACCGCCATGCAGGAGGCCGATCTGTTGATTGCCCTCGGCGCCCGCTTCGATGATCGGATCACCGGCAAGCTGGACGAGTTTGCGCCCCACGCAGCAGTCATCCACGTGGATATCGATCCCGCCGAGCTCAACAAGGTTCGCCGAGCCAACGTGGGCATCCAGGGCGACGCTCGCCACGTGATTCTGGGATTGATCAACGCCACCAGAGAACTCGGTGGCCATGACTCCCAGGCGGATCGAAGCGAATGGAGGCAACAGCTCAGCGGCTGGCAGGAGAAGTACCCGCTGGTGTTTGAACAGTCCGAACCCGGACAGCGTCTCATGCCCCACTACGTCATCGAAGAGCTGAGCCGGATCACCCCCGAAGACACCATCGTCGCGTCAGGCGTGGGCCAGCACCAGATGCTGGCCAGCCAGTTCTATGAGTTCAACCATCCCTACACCTGGATCAACTCCGGCGGCCTGGGCACCATGGGTTTCTCGATCCCCGCCGCCATCGGCGCCAAGGTTGGCATGCCCGACCGCACGGTCTGGGCGGTTGATGGTGACGGCTGCTTCCAGATGACCAGCCAGGAAATGATCACCGCCGCAGTTGAAGGTATTGCCATCAAGGTCGCGCTGCTGAACAACAACTATCTGGGCATGGTCCGCCAATGGCAGGAGCTGTTCTATGACGAACGCTTCAGCGAGGTGGAATTCGGTCCGACGGTGCCGGACTACAAGATGATGGCGGAGTCCATGGGGTGCGTGGGCATTCGCGTGGAATCCCCCGAAGAAGTTGGTCCGGCCATCGAAGCCGCCAACGAGATCAACGACCGGCCGGTCGTCGTCGAATTTCGCACCGACCCCCGCGCCAATGTGTATCCCATGGTTCCGGCCGGCGTCAGCAACAGCCGCATCGTCGTCGACCCGTCCCAAAGGGACCAGTGAGTAAGACCGTGAGCACCGAACAAAACCCTCAGACCCCAGATCTCCACACGGTCGTCGCCCACGTTGAGAACAAGGCCGGCGTGCTGGCCCGAATCGCCGGACTCTTCTCTCGGCGTGGCTTCAACATCGCATCGCTTGCGGTGGCGCCGTCCGACGATGACCGCTTCAGTCGCGTCACCATCGTTGTCGACTGTGACGCAGGCGCTCTGGAGCAGGTGACCAAGCAACTCTTCAAGCTGATCAATGTGGTGGACATCACCATTCTGGTTTCGGGCAGCGCCGTTGAGCGCGAGTTTGTCCTGGCGTGTGTGGCTTGTCCGCCCGATCGCCGGGATGAGTTGACCTTTGATGCCACCGGGTTCGATCACCTGGTGATCGAAGAGTCATCCGAGTCAATGATTGTCTCGTTCTCGGGTCGAGCCGAACGGGTCGATGAGTTTGAAGAGATGCTGCGACCATTTGGCATCATCGACATTCAACGAACCGGCAAAGTGGCGCTCAAGAGCCTCGACTGAGCTGGCTGCAGGCCGAAGTCACCAGATGGCAATGCTGGCCTAGGCTGACGCCGTGACAGCAGCGACAAGACTCGAGCCGACCGCCCCCCACCGGCTCATGTTGGGCACCTCTTGTCTGCTCGCACTGTCCTTGTTGTTCACCGCGTGTGCAGTGGCGGACATACCCACCGCGCAATCGGTCGGGTACACGCTCATTGAATCAACGGTCGTGCCCACCGCACCGCCCGAGCCCACCGCCACTCCGGTTCCAACTCCGGTTTCTGAGGTCGCAGGCGACGCGTCGGCCGCGGACGTGCCGCCCACCGCCACTCCGACGCCGATTCCGCAACCCGGAGTCTCGGCAAGCACCCTCCGGTTGGGCATCATTGGCGACATCGACACCGGTGGCGGGGACGACGGCGGAAGTATCGACGGGTATGCGTCGGCCGCCTTTGACGCGATTGCGGCATGGGCGCGTCTGAAGAACGATCAGGGCGGTATCGCCGGACGCCGGATCGAGATTGTGCCGAGGGACTCCGGCTTTGGGTTCCATCCCGATGCGGTGCGGTGGATGTGTGACCCCCAAACCGACGTGTTTGCATTGGTTGGATCGAAGTCGTTCTTTGACGGCGACGGCATCGACCTCTTTGACGACGGGGTGTGTCCCATCCCGGACTTCCCGACCGCAGCGCTGTCGTCAGAACGACGTCAGGCGCCCAACACCTTTCTCGCCAACCCCTGGCTGAGCTTGTACTACCAGGTTGGACCGCTCAACTGGCTGGCCGACCGCCATCCGGGCGCCGCCGACAACGCCGCAGTCCTGTTGCATTCGACGACCACGAGTCGCATCGAAACTGACCGGCTGGCCGAAGCGCTTGAAGACACCTACAGCTTCGTGGTTCGAGAGCAGGTCCGCTATGACGAGAACTACGTGGGCCGGGTTGAAACGCTGCGAGACGCTGGGGCCCAGTCCCTGATTTGGACCTTGAGCGCCGACCGGCTGGTGCAGTTCCTGGCGGCTCGGGCCTTTGTTGGTCCGGACGGGGAAAACGAAGACGAGCTGGCCTTCATCGTCTGCATCGAGGACTGTTACAGCCGGACCTTCCTGGCCGACGCCGGCAGCCTCGCCGAAGGGGTTTACACGGTGCTCCCACACCTGCCCTTTGATGAAGCCAACTTCTCACCGGAGCTGGGACAGTATCTGGCCGCCCATGACCGACTGGACAATCCGGGTGCGGCGCCGTCAACGGTGGGTGTCCAGGCCTGGAACGCCGCCCGCTTGTTTGAGGAGGCGCTTGACTTGTCGCTGGGCGACGGACCGGCCTACGACCCTGACTCCATCGACCGTGAGCGCGTCATCGGGGCCGCAGGCCGAATCGATGCCTGGGACGCTCGTGGCATCCTCGGATCCGAAGCCAGTCCGGCGGGCCGAATCCCGTCACCGTGTTACGTGCTGATGCAGGTGCAGGATGGCCAGTGGAGCCGGGTCCACCCGCTGACGCCCGGGAATATGGACTGCACGGCCACCAACCTGGCCATCACCCGAGTGACGGCGGGTCTGACCGGTGGCTCCCGGCCGCCCGCTCCACGTCCGGTCGATGATGCTGCGGTTACCGATGAAGTCGTCGGCAGCGCCGATCCGCTTGATCAGTAGCGTTCGGTTTTGTCAGCTGGGGATCCAGACCAGCACCACATCATCCACACCGATATCGGTCTTCTCCAGACCAACGACCACCGAGTTCACGGTGCCGGCTTTGTCCTGCCACTCCATCTGAATCTGCATCAGATCGTCGGTGAGCGCATTCTCCAGCGCCTCGCGATCTTCAATCAGTTCCTCGTAGCGATTCTCGGCGGTTTCCAATCGCTCTTCGGCTTTGTCTGCCATCCGGCCTTTGGACTGTGACCGGCGCACGGCACCGGTGATGGACCGGGTGCTGCGACGGCCGCCGAGCAGACTTCCCAAAACCCCACCAGCGATGTCCAGGATCTGACTGTTGCGTTGGTCGCGGTCACGACTCTCGGCATCAAACTCCAATTCCCGCACTTTGTCCTGGGCTTTGGCTATGGAACTCTGGATCCGGTCGAGCTTCGTCTCCAAGGTGCCCCGGAGTTTGGCGGCGTCCTTGTCGGCGGCGTCGTCGGCGGCCAGCTTGCACCGATCCACAAACTCTTCTCGACCTTCGCCCACTCGGGAGTAGAGCTTGAGATCGGGATTGTGAAACAGCTCGATCTCCTGGTTGCGGTACAGATGGTCCTTGATCGCGGTCTGCGCAGCTGTGAAGTACGTCTTGTTCTTGATCTTGGCGTCCGGCAGGACATACACGGCGCCGTCCGGCGGCTCGCTCACCAGGTCACGATCGTCGTAGTCAACCATGACGGCGTTGTCCGGGTCAGCTGGTCCGTCGAGGGGCGTGATGATGGCCTCCCACTCCACCTCATGACGGAGATCAGCCTTCGTCTCGTCAAAGAGCATTTCCATGCGTATCGCAATGCCAGCGATCAGCCGCTTGCTGCCAGCGACCGCACCAACTTGGCGGGCAAATGGGGCGCCCGCGTCCAGATACCTGACCCGGACGGTGTCGGCCACCTGCGGTGCCACCGAGCTCTCATTGTCGGCCAGTGCGGCTGGCGCGGCCGCCGCCGGAGCCGCAGCACCGTCACCGGTGGCGGCCGATGATGCGGTGGCCGACGCCACAGCGGCTGCGGTGCGCTTACTGTCCGGCGTGAGTTCGCGAATCTGTTCTCGGGTCAGCGGACCGGGCAGATAGGACATGGCCCACCGCGTACTGAAGGTCTGTGGTCCCGCCTCCTTGGTGGAGTGAAGCACAAACTGCCGCTTGTCGAGCGAGGAGATGGTGCGGCCCAGGTCATCAATGTCAACTGATCCGTCGCTGGAGGACATCCCATCCAGAAGCCGGTCGCGGTCCCGTTCGGTTTGGAGACGTCCGATCATCCAGGTGCCGGCATTGGAGATGGCTTTGTAGTCGATGTCCACCGGGTTCTGGGTTGACAGCACCAGGCCCACGCCAAAGGCGCGGGCCTGCTTCAAGATGGTGAGGATTGGCTTCTTGGATGGGGGCGCGGCGGTTGGTGGCACGTAGCCAAACACCTCATCCATGTAAATGAGGGCCCGCAAATCCGATGTTCCCTGTTGGGCCCGCATCCACGTCACCATCTTTGACAGCAGCAGGGTGACCACAAATTGGCGTTCTTCGTCACTCATGTGCGCCAGCGAGACGATGGCCGCCTGCGGTTTTCCAGAGTCACCAAACAGCAAGCTGTTGATGTCGAGGTCGGGCCCTTCGGTCCAGGATGCAAACGACGGCGACGCGGCCAGGCCGTTGATCTTCATGGCCAGCTTCACGCGATCGGCAGGCGGGAAAAACATGTCCAGATCGATCACGCCCAGCTTGCGCATGGGTGGCGTCTGGACCATGCCAATCAGGGTGCCAAGGTCCAGGTCCTGGCCCTGACTCCAGAAGTGATTGATGATGTTTGAGATCAGAATGTGTTCGCGTCCGCTCAGCGGATCGCTCTTGACACCCACCAGACCCAGGAGGGAAGAGGTGAACCCTTCGATCTCATCCTGGATGGTTTCGCCATCGGTTCCGGCGGCCGGAGATCGCAGTGAGCCGATGATGTTGAGCGGCACGCCCGCGGACGAACCCGGCGTGTAAATGGTGAAGTCGGCAGTCTCGTGCAGCTTGGCAATGCGGTCCGGGGTGATGCCGGAGCGTTCCAGACCCGTCTTCCACAGGTTGGATTTGTCCACTGCGGCCTGGGTCGGATCGCCACCGGCTTCGGAGTCGCTGATCCAGGGCAGGAAGTCGGTGGGGAGCAGGTTGGGGAAGCTCAAGAGCAGGTTCCCCATGTCCCCTTTGGGATCGATGATCAAGGTTGGAACGCCGGACAGCAGCGCTTCCTCCAGCATGATCACGCCCAACCCGGTCTTGCCCGAGCCCGTCATGCCCACGATCACCCCATGGGTGGTGAGATTGGAGGCTTCGTACATGACCGGCTGGTCATTGGTGTCAGTACCCAGATACAGATGCCCGGCCGGAACCTCGATGCTCATGAGTTGCGGTCTCCCGAAATGTCGTCCGGGTTCACCCCGGATGTGGCACCGGGTCAGTCCCGGTGTTGCTGTCTCGGCGATTCTATGGACCATCAGCTCAGGATGGGTGACGCTGCCTGGTCCTCGACGCCGGTTGCTCGTCACGGCGTTCTGGTTGATGGTCCGGAAAGGGGATCGCCATCGGGGTCTGGTTTGCCACCAGGCGAAACACCGCATCAAGAGCCAACGGCCGGCTGAACAGATAGCCCTGACAGGTGACGATCCCCAACTCCAACAGGCGCTGTCGTTCAGACTCCAGTTCGACCCCTTCGGCCACCAGCGTGATCCCCGCATTTTCAGCAAACTTCCGTAAGCCCAACAGCAGACTCCGAGTCGAACTCTCGGTCACCTGCTGGACGATGCTTCGATCCACTTTGAGATGACTGAACGGCAGTTCAAGCAGCTGAGCAATGGATGAGTAGCCGGTGCCGAAGTCGTCGATGGCCAGACCGACCCCCAGCTTCCGGAGCCGCTCGGCGTTTTCGGTCCAACCTCGAAGATCGGCCAGACTTTCGCTTTCGGTCACTTCGATCAGCAGCGCTTCCGGAGGGCACCGGTGGTCATGGAGCACTTGACTCACCCGGTTGAGCAGGGTTGGTGAGGCCAGGTGTGAAGCGCTGATGTTCACCGAGACGTAGGCGTCAGAACCGGCCGCCCGCAGCTCGGATGCAAACCGGGCAGCAGCGCCCATCATGGCATCGCCCAGGGCTTCGCCCAGACCGCGGTGTTCAATCACGGGAATAAAGACCCCCGGCATTTCCATTTGGCCGTTGGGCCGCAACCAGCGGGCGAGGAGTTCGACGCCAACCACATCGCCGGACCGCATGTCCACAATCGTCTGACCGAACGGCTGTATTTCCCCGTCCTGGATGGCGTCAGCGACCGGTCCCCCCAGGCGAATGAGATCCTCGTATTCGGCCAGCAGCTGGTCATCCATGATGGCGAGCTGGCCTTTGCCGCGTTGTTTGGCTCGTCGCAGCGCCGCTGACGCTTCACCGAACAGACGGGTGATGGTCAACTCTTCACCCGAGACGCTGGTTGCTCCAACGCTCACCCGGCACGCGGCGCCCGCGGACGCGCTGGTGTTGGACCGGACGGTCGGAGCCAACGTGAGCTGGCGCAGTTGGTCCTGGCGTTGCTGGGTCAGGGGCCCCGCAGCAACGATCAGAAACTCATCGGCGCCCAGCCGGCTCACGTGCCAATCAGGCAGCGCGGCCTCCAGCCGTTCGCCCACCGTCACCAGGGTCCGGTCGCCAATCTCATGGCCCCACAGGTCATTGATCTGTTTGAAATCATCGATATCGACCACTGCGCAGGCAACCCGTTTCGGTGCGTCAATGAGCCACTCCGAAATTCGGGTTTCAATGCCTCGCCGGCTCAACAACCCGGTGAGCGAATCGCGAAGTGATGCTTCCTGGGCTTCCTTCTCGTTGCGCTCACTCTGGACCCGTTGGCCAATCAGCTGATCAACCAGGGCGTTTACCGAGGTTGCGCCGCCGAGGAGGTGGACGGCCACCCCGAGGACCCCGAGTCCCAGGGCCCAGCGCCCACTGACCGCATGGGCCAGCGCCAACGACACCGTTGGCAGCGCACTGAAAGGAAGCCAGACCGAGTTCATCGTTTGCGGAAAGTAGAGGGCGTCGCTTGCGAGAATCACCAGAACGATGAGGCTGGCCAACATCGCCGGTCCGAAGTCCTTGCGGAGAGCGGTGGACAGCCAGGGGATCGCCCCGATGGTGAGGGCGACGCCCACATGCCAGACCTGGTTGGTGCGCTGGCGAGTAACCGCCGACCCTACGTTGAGGACGTAGGTGAGGTAGCCAAACAGGTGGTTGCACAGCATCAGCGCCGACCAGACGATGAGTGTGGTTGTCGCAACGTGAGGCCCAATCACCAGTGGCAGCACGATGATGGCGCCCAGCCCGCCAATGGCGTCGGCCGCCACACTCTTTCGCCGCAGTTCTTCTCGCAGGCGGCCGCTTTCGGTTGCCACTTGAGTGTCAATGGTTGATGGCCGTCCGGTCATTGACATGGTGTCGGTGACCGCGTCCCGGGGTGAAGGCCTATTTGGTCTCGGTGGGCCCGGTGGCCCACCCACGTGAATTGTTCAATGGTTCCAAAGGTCTCAATGGCGTTACACGCGAGCGGGCCCCGACGCGCTGCTCATCTGCAGATGCGTCAGGGCCCGGGGTCGAGCGTGGCCGCAAGGTTGCTCAGATGCGTTCGACAACCATTGCCATACCCTGGCCGCCGCCCACACACATGGATTCGACACCGACGGACTTGTCGCTGTCCTCCAGGCCGTTGAGCAGGGTGGTCATGATACGGGCGCCCGTCATGCCAAACGGGTGGCCGAGGGCAATGGACCCGCCATTGACGTTGAGCTTGTCCATAGGGATGCCCAGCTCATCGGCGGAGCCAACGACCTGCACCGCGAAGGCTTCGTTGATCTCAAACAGGTCCACGTCATCGACGCTCATGTTGGCCCGGCCCAAAGCCTGGCGAATGGCATCGATGGGACCCAGGCCCATGATCTCAGGGTTGAGTGAAGACACGCCGCTCGAGATAATGCGGGCCATGGGCTCGATACCAAGCTCCTTTGCTTTGCCCAGGCTCATCACGACAACGGCGGCCGCACCGTCGTTGAGTGGGCAGGCGTTGCCGGCGGTGACGGTGCCGTCGGGGCGGAACACGGGCTTCAAGGTGGAAACCTTCTCCAAGGTTGTGCCGGGCCGAATGCCGTCGTCGTTGCTGACCACGGTGCCGTCAGGGACGGTGTATGGCGTGATCTCGCGCTCGAAGAATCCCCGAGCCAGAGCAGCTTCGGCACGATTCTGGGACGCCACACCAAACTCATCCTGACGTTCCCGGGAGATGCCGGTGATCTGGGCGACGTTCTCTGCGGTCTGGCCCATGGCGATGTAGATGTCTGGAAGCCCTGCTGGCGCGGCCCAGGTGTCCGCCCCTTCGTCGCTGCGGGTGGCGGTGGTGGCTTCGGCATCGGCGAACTTCTCGTTGTGAGGGCCGGTGTCGGCCGCGCCCATGCCGTAGCGACTGACGGTCTCCACGCCGCCGGAAACAAAGCAGTCGCCTTCGTTGGCGGCAATGGCGTGCGCGGCCATGCGGATGGTCTGGAGTGAGGAAGAGCAGTAGCGGTTGACCGTGACACCAGGCGATTCGAGGCCGGCCATCAGCGCGGCGACGCGTGCGATGTTGTAGCCGCCCTCACCGCCCGGCTGGCCGATGCCCCAGATCACGTCTTCAACGTCAGACCGGTCAAGTGATGGGACCTTGTCCAGAACCGCATCAATGATGAACGCCGACATGTCGTCGGGCCGAGCCTCAACGAGCGAGCCTTTACCGGCCCGGCCGATTGGTGTGCGGGCCGTGGAAACGATGACCGGAGTCCGATCGTCCATGATTCCTCCTCAGGAAACCCTCGGATCAGCTGGCATCAAGCGCCGAGGGTGATGCGCTTGCGGCCCCAACGCTAACGTTTGCCATCGTCGGCCCGGGCAAACGGGTCAATTTCGGCAAACGGGTCAATTTCGGCGCCGCAACAAATTGATGAGGGGACCAGGCCATGGCCATCATGGATCAGGATCGGGAATGGAAGCTGCTGATCGGTGGCGAATGGGTCGCCGGAGCAGGGACCTACACGATTACCAATCCCAACACCACCGAGGTGGTGGGGCAGGCACCCGATGCCTCGGTGGCCCAGGCGGAGGACGCGGCAAGTGCGGCTCGGGACGCGCTGCCGGGTTGGCGTGACACGCCCTATGAGAAGCGATGTGAGCTGATGTCCACGGCGGCGGACCTGCTGGCCGAACGGATGCCGGCGACCGCAGAGCTGATTCAAGCCGAGACCGGAGCGACCATGAAAATCGCATCCACTATCCAGATCAGCCCGGTGGTCGATCGGTTCCGGTACTACTCGCGCCCCATCGACCTGTCAGAGAATCTTCGTCCAGTTCCGGTGGGTAAGAGTCCATTGTCGGATCCGGGTTTGATGAGTGCCACCGTGAATCGCAATCCGGTGGGCGTCGTGACCAGCATCACGTCCTACAACTTTCCCTGCACGAACACCGCAGGAAAGATCGCGCCGGCCATTGCCATGGGAAACACCTGTGTCATCAAGCCGGCGCCCCAGGATCCGCTGGCGGTTCTGGAGATGGCCGGCGTGCTCAATGAGGTCTTTCCGCCCGGCGTTGTGAATGTGGTGACAGGGGAGGGGGTGGAGGCCAGCGCATCCCTGGTGGAATCGCCGCTGGTCGACATGGTGAGCTTCACCGGCAGCACCGCGGTGGGTACAAGGATCTATGAAGCGGGCGCCGCCACGATGAAGCGGTTGCTTATGGAACTCGGCGGCAAAGGCGCGTTGATCATGACCGAAGACGCCGATGTCGGCAAAGCCGTTGCCGGCATCATGACCGTCTGGGGATTCCACAGCGGTCAGATCTGCACCGCCCCAACTCGGGTCATCTGTCACGAAAGCATCTACGACCAGACCGTGGAGATGCTGTCGCAGTTCTCGGGCTTTCTGAAAGTCGGTGACGCGCGTGACGACGACACCCATGTTGGTCCGGTCATCACCGACGTCCATCGGGACCGGGTGGAAGCTTTCATCAAACGAGGCGTGGACGACGGCGCCCGTCTGGTCATTGGCGGCGAACGTCCCGACCTGGACGGCTGGTTTGTTGCGCCCACCCTGTTGGCTGACTGCACCCCCAACATGTTTGTTGTTCAGGAGGAAGCCTTTGGACCGGTGGTCGTGGTGATGAAGTACGCCGACGATGACGAGGCCGTGGAGATGGCCAATGCCAGCTCGTACGGTCTCTACAGCTACGTGTACTCCGGCGATACCGCCCGGGCGTACCAGATCGGCCGCAAAATCGAGAGCGGTAACGTTGGCCTCAACGTCATCCAGCCCCACATGGAGGCGCCCTTCGGAGGCTACAAGATGAGCGGCATCGGCCGTGACCGGGGCCAGGCCGGCCTCCTGGCCTACAGCGAGATCCAAGCCATCAACTGGCTGAGCTAGACGAGTTCGACCGGGGTGGTTCTCGACCTTCGACAAGGGGGAGCGGGCGAAAGATCACTGACACGCACCAAAAACGCTTCGCGGGGTCGGCTGGTAGCCGACCCCGCGAAGCTGAACTCGATTGGTGCTTTGGGCTTGTGCTGCCCGAGCGTGAACCCGGGGCTATCCGCTACCAGATAGACCGGAATTTCCGATAGTCCCGGAAGCTACGGAAGGAAGGTTCGAAGCGAAGTCGGAAATAGCGACTGAATCGCAGCGGCACGATGGTCGCGGTTGGTGGCACGTGTGTCGCGGTTGGTGGCACGGGCGTCGCGGTTGGTGCCACGACGGTTGGTGGCACGGCGGTTGCGGTTGGTGGCACCGCGGTTGGTGCCACGGCGGTTGCGGTTGGTGGCACGGAGGTTGGTGGCACGGCGGTTGGTGGCACTGCGGTTGGTGGCACTGCGGTTGGTGGCACGGCGGTTGGTGGCACTGCGGTTGGTGGCACGGCGGTTGGTGGCACGGCGGTTGGTGGCACTGCGGTTGGTGGCACTGCGGTTGGTGGCACGGAGGTTGGTGGCACTGCGGTTGCGGTTGGTGGCACTGCGGTTGGTGGCACGGCGGTTGCGGTTGGTGGCACGGCGATGGGCCGGCAGTCGATGCGGGGGAAGTTGACACCTCGGGCATCGGTGACCGTGACCGTTGACGCCTCAAGGGCGGCTTCGATGGCGTTGGGGGTTGTTGCTTCACCGGCTTCAAGAAGCAGGGCAGCACACCCTGCGGCGTGTGGCGACGCAAAGCTGGTCCCGGAAGCGCTGATAAGTCCTCCACCAATAGCCGATGAGATGACGTCGCGGCCTGGAGCCATCACGTCGGTCGATGTGTTGCTATCGGTAAAGTTTGCGACATTGTCGGCATCGTCGGTCGCTCCGACCGAAATCACGTCCGAGAAGCACGCAGGAGCAGTCATGCGTGATCCGCCGTTGTTGCCCGACGAGGCGAACGGCGTGATGCCGATACTGCGAAGGGTGGCAAAGGCGTCGGCCGCTGCTGGCAGCGCACTGTCGCAGTCGCCTACGTATGTTGCGTTTGTGACGAGACTCATGTTGATGATGTCGACGCCGAGCGTGTCGTTGTTCACGATGATCCAGTCGAGGGCGGCGAGGATTTCGGAGAAGAAATCAAAGGATCCGCTGAAGGTGGTTGCCTCGGTCACTTTGATCGAGATGATCTCTGCATCGGGAGCAGATCCTGGCGATCCTACGATGCCAGCCGACGTGATGATCCCGGTCACGTGTGAGCCGTGGCCGGCATCATCTTCAGCTGAGCCGATGCCTTGCTGGCGGTCGGAGCCGTTGGGGCAGAAGCCTTGGCCGTCGATCGCTCCGTTGTTGTCCCCAAAGCACGCTTGAATCGGCAGGAGGTCGTCGACGAGGTCGGGGTGGTCAGAGTCGGCCCCTGAGTCGAGTACCGCGATCGTGACGCCGGCCCCACCGTTCCCGACGGCATGGCGCTGGTCGGCACCGATGATCGGGATGGTCTCTTCCAAGGCACCTGATCCGCCAAAGTCCAGACTCACCGACGCGACGCCAGGGAGCCGGAGAAGCGCATCGAGCGCAGCTTCACTCGAGACGGTCACCGCGGTGGCCGGAATGGCTTGAAAGTTCCGGCGAATCACGGTGTCGAACTGAGCGCTGATGGCGGCACGAGCGGCTTCGACATCGATCGCCAGGTCATCGGTGAACGATTCGATCGAGCGGCCGAACAGGCCCCCGACTCCACCAGTACTGCCAGCTTCGAGACTCAGGATGACCTGGGCTTCGCCGTTGTTGCGGATGGCACTGCGTATCGCTTCGTTCCCAGTCGGCGCAGTGGTGTCATCAGCCGATGCCGGTGTAGCGACCAGTGAGGTCGCCAGCAGAGTCAGAATGAGGAACGCAAAGCCAAGCGATGGCAAGTGCCTTAGCGGTGATGGTCCGGAGATGTGCATATTCGCCCTTTCAGAGGTTCGAGTAGCGACGTCAACAGTTCGTGTTCGCTCCCGCGGTCCGATGCCAGATTGCTCGGAACGACGCCAGAGGAAGAGACACGGTCACGGGTCCAAAGGTGCCGCAGCGAAGGAGAATCTTTTCGTTTGGTCAGATCGGTCGGACCTACGAGGGCGCCGTTGGGCGAATTCTGGGAGCGGTCAATGGCCAGAAAGTTTTTGCTACCGACGGCAGTTCCAAAGATGACCCAGCCGGGCCCGGTTCCCCGAGCAGCCCCCGTAGCGTCTTAATTACTACCTATGTTGAAGCAGATCTCCACAACGTGCGCGGCGCGGCCTGACAACCCCGCCGGTCTCGACGACATCGACCTCACGGCTCTTGTGGAACTGGCACACCGTGGCGAGGAGCGGGCCATTTCGCTGCTGTATCAACACTTTGCCCCCCAGCTCGCCCAAATGGCGGCTCTGCAGGGCCTGGATCAGCCCGACGGCTTGGCATCTGAAGTGCTGGCAAAGAGTTTTGCCCGACTCCCCATGATGGAACACGTGCGCATCGAAACGTTTCGCGCCTATATTTTCCGCGCCTGCCGCAACGCGATTGCCAACGAACATCGACGCCGTTCGTCGCAGCCGACAATCGTGCTCCTCGGTGATGACCGGGAGAAACGGGAACCAGAGTCCACGACGTTGAACCCTGAGGCCGTTGCGACGTCAGGAGCTTGGATTCAGGATGTCGTCAGCAATCTCACCGAACAACAACGGCGAGTAGTAGAGCTGCGATTCGTCGACAACCTGACGCTGAGCGAGACAGCCGAGACACTCGGCGCGGATGTCGTTGCCGTGAAATCGACGCAGCGACGCGCCCTCAAAGCACTCCGCACCCTTCTTCTCGCGGCTGGCGGCGCAGCGGCGATGGTTTGGCTGGTTGTCACCGGCATCCAGTTCGAGGCATCCGCTCCAAAGATGATCAACACGACTTCGGTCAGTGACGGCGAAGGAAGCACAACAGAACAGCAGCAGGATCAAGAAAGCCAGCAGGATTCAACGGCAAACCAGCAGGATCCAATGGCGCTGAGGGTGGACCAGCGAAGCGTGGATGACAGGCAGGATGCGTCCGTCGTGACGCCAGCCGAAGATGTGGCACCACCAGTCGTGGTTGGCACCGACACCCGCAGCGCCAACCGCGAAGATGCTGGCGACCCCGGCCGTGCCGGCGCCGCTGAAGTTGATGTGATTGATGTAGGTGGAACAGGCCGATCAGTCGACTCCGAGATGAGCGAACCAGAGCCGGGCGCCGAGGCGACGCCGGTGTGGGTTGTGGGCTCGGCGATCGAGCTATCGGTCAATTCGGGTCCTGCTGAATCAGTGAACGACGAGGTTCTGCGCTCGCTGGCGGCTCCCCGTCCGGGCCAGGCTCAGTTGACAGCCCCCGAGAGCTTTACAACCGGGCAGGCGGAGACAGCGGGACGAGTTGCTGGGGAGGCTGGGGAGGCTGAGGCGGCGCGTACTGCTGCAGAGGCTGAGGCGGCGCGTACTGCTGCAGAGGCTGAGGCGGCGCGGGTTGCTGCGGAGGCCTCTCGGATTGCTGGCGAGGTGGAGGCGGCGCGGGTTGCTGCGGAGGCCTCTCGGATTGCTGGCGAGGTGGAGGCGGCGCGGGTTGCTGCGGAGGCGTCTC
>Ga0209187_1000747_pt1 | contig 48843 bp, 39 predicted proteins | sample BantaG_FD_187430 | JGI IMG/M metagenome (GOLD analysis project Ga0209187, IMG submission 187430) | Marine algal microbial communities from Bantry Bay, Ireland - BantryBay_4 metaG (SPAdes) (version 2) | ecosystem: Host-associated > Algae > Red algae > Unclassified | place: Bantry Bay, Ireland...
TAATATGATGCACTAATTGAAATAAAGACTCTTGAAATTTTGGAAGGTGTTTTGCCAAAAAACAAACAAAAGAAAGTCCTAGAGTGGGCAAAGAAACATAAAGCCGATCTTCAAGAAATTTAGAATGAATTAAACTAAGAATCTAATGAGAAAAATAAAATCAACTCCAAGAATTATAAGGATAAACAAAATAAGTGGATTCAAAATTTATGTAGCTTTCAATAATGGCGAACATAGAATAATAGATTTTGCGCAATTATCTAAAAATCTCAACTTAGAAAAAGATAAAACGAGTAAACAAATAATGAAGAGCAAAGTCTTCAAAACTGTCTCAATCAATAACAATACTCTTTGTTGGGAATCTGTCAAAATGAAGGTTAAGCTTAAATCTGGCAAAGAATTCAATGTATCTTTTGAGTTAGACCCAATCGTACTATATCAAAACAGTGAACCAGATGTCAAAAGAAATGAAAGGTATCAGATAGGTGAAATAATAAAAAGTCAACGTATTGATGCAGGACTAACACAAGAACAACTAGCAGCAAAATGTGGCACTACAAGAAATTATATATCACGAGTTGAAAATAATAGATCAGACCTTGAACTGAATACTTTAAGGAAAATAATCGAGATAGGATTAGGTAAAGAATTAGAATTGGCAATCAAATAAAGGGGAATGCCTCTCTATAACACTAGATATGATCGCATATATCTTCGTTCCTCAGAGAGACGACGACATATAATCATCCGTTCCAAGAGTATAGTATAAATGTGTTGAAACTAGATTATTATATTCTAGGCGTTACTTAACTAGCTGAGTCAGCTAAAAGACTCTTATTACAACGCCTTCAATCTCTCCCGTATCTCCTCCATGGGAATCTCATCATAATCATCCCGCCCGCATATCTCTAACAATAAAGCATCCTGTGCTCTACCCAATTTCTTCGCCACCGCATAAGGCAACTCCGGCTTGAAAGTCACCAATGAATACTTAGAATAATAATCAGGAAATTGCTGCTCCAATTTCATCTCCAGCACCCGCTTCCGCTTGAATGCCACATCATCCACTTTGTCCCGCATCTCATAGAAATTATCTATCGCCAGGTCAGCGATGGCCGCGGCATCATCAACCCTGTCATCTTGGAATGCCTTAAATACCTGCACCCAGTCCTCTCCGTGCTTATCCATCATATCATCAAAAATTCTGACATCTTCAAAGGCTGCATTCATTCCTTGCCCATAGAACGGCACTATAGCATGTGACGCATCACCCATCACTAATGCCTTCCCATAAGCTTGCCAAGGGTAGCACTTCACTGTACCCAAAGTCCCAACAGGATTCTCAAAATACTCTTCCAGATAATGAGGAATGTGTGGCAGCAGCGTAGGAAAATATTCTTCAAAAAATTGTCTGACTTGCTCCTTGGTTTTCATGGCATCAAAACCTATCTCAGACCCATAAGGATGAAACATCGTAAGAGTGAAACTGCCATCGAGATTAGGTAAAGCGATAATCATGAAATGACCGCGAGGCCATATATGCAAGGCATTCTTTTCTATCCTCCAGCCTCCCTCTGTTGCTGGCAATATGCTCAGCTCCTTATAGCCGTGACGTAAAAAATCCTGCGAGTAATTAAAAAGCAATTTAGTCGTCTGACCCATCATGGCTTTCCTGACCACTGAGCCTGCACCATCCGTGCCGATCACTATCTCTGCTGCATCTTCGTACTGCTTACCTGTATGTCTATCAGTCACTTTTATCATAGCAGCTTCCAGATCAACTTCAGTGACCTTGGAATCAAATTTCAACGTGACATGCTGATGACCATCTGCCTCCTCAAGTAGCAGCACATTCAGGTCTGTTCTCGAAACAGAATTTATATAGTCATCTGCCCTGCCACTGTAAGAAGAGTAAAACGACTTCCCTTCCAGCGGATGTATCATCCTGCCTTTCATAGGAATACAGAACTGAAGTACTTTTTCTCTTAGCCCTACTCTATCCAACGCCATCAGCCCTCGAGCAGACAAAGCCAAATTAATAGATCGTCCAGCATCTTCAGTGCTGGATCTCAGATCATCTCGCTTCTCATATAAGACCACCTCAAAGCCTCGCTGCGCCATGCGTAAAGCCAATAGTGAGCCACAAAGTCCAGCACCTACCACTATGATTTTTCTTCTTTCTGCCATGGTGTTAACTTTTCTTTACTGTTGTTATGACTGATCCTAAAATTTCACAGAAGCGATGGACATCTTCATAACTATTGTACAAAGGTACTGGCGCCACTCTGATCACATCTGGCTCACGCCAATCGGATATGACGCCTAGTGCAGTGACAGCTTCATATAATTTCTTATCGGCATTCTTGACTTGAATGGATAATTGGCAGCCGCGCTGAGCTGGATCCGTAGGTGTGATAATACTCACAACTTCATCACCTAATTGCTTGACCAAGTATTCCATATATCCCGTAAGGTCCACTGCTTTTTCTCTGAGATTGTGAATACCGGCCTCATCAAATATCTTAAGGGATGACCAGATCGCTGACATGGATAAGATAGGTGGATTACTGAGTTGCCAAGCTTCCACAGTAGGAATAGGCTCAAAAGCATCCCGCATCTTGAATCTTGTGGACTTGTCATGTCCCCACCACCCTTCAAATCTAGAGAGGTCCTTATTACCTAAATGTCGCTCGTGTACAAAAACACCACCCAACGACCCAGGGCCTGAATTCAAATATTTATAACTGCACCATACTGCAAAATCACAACCACTGCCATGCAAGTCCAAAGGCACATTCCCTGCCCCATGTGCACAATCAAACCCCACCTTACAGCCCTGCGCATGTCCCCAGTCCGTTATCTTCCTCATATCAAAGAATTGACCGGTATAATAGTTGGTATTCCCGAGCATAACCAAAGCTATTTCTGAGCCTTGTTCTTCCAGCAGCTTTTCTATGTCTTCTTCTCTGATGCAGACCTCACCCTCTCGGGCTTTGAGTTCTATAAGAGAAGTTTCTGGATCGAATCCGTTATGCCTTATCTGTGAACTAGCCGCATATTTATCTGACGGAAACGCATCCGCTTCTATGACAATCTTATGACGTGTAGTCGTCGGTCGATAAAAGGATACCATCATCAGATGCAGGTTCACTGTCAAGGTGTTCATAACCACGACTTCTTCAGGCTTACCACCGACAACTTTGGCCATAGCATCCGTGAGAAACTCGTGATAAGGTAGCCAAGGATTCTTAGCATGGAAATGTCCTTCCACTCCATAGTTTTTCCAATCCGCTAATTCCTGTTGCAAGCCTTCCGCTACAGACTTGGGTTGTAAGCCTAGAGAATTTCCACAAAGGTAAATATAGGGTGTGCCGTCTTCTTGTGTGGGCATGTGAAAACTATCTCTGAAAATGGCCAATTTATCTTCTTTGTCCTTTGCTTGTGCAAATGACAATCCATTAGAGTACTTCATTATGTTAAACCTAATCTTGTCTTAAAAGAATCATCGTGTTCTATGCCTAACCATCTCAATACGTTATCATACCATAATTCATCCCGCTGGTCGTTCGTCAATATGTTTTCGTCTACAGCAAGATCCAATAATTTTCCAGGGTAGGAAGATTGTTTATCACTTTCCATTTCCCCTAGTGGATAAGGATCATCCAATCCTATTAATATCTGATCAGTTCCTCCCAAGCGCTTCACCATTAATTCCAGTGAAAAAGTATCATGGACCAACGTGTCAAAAAATATGTTCTTATGCCCCACAGCCTTGCGGGGATGCGTCATCCCCTTGAACAAATCCGGTCGCCCATCAAAACCCTGTATCCTCCTACCCAAATTAATCTGCGCCAGCTGCCCACCATGAGCAAAGCAAACCCTGATATCTGGATACTTTTCCTGATAACCTTGCAAAGTGAAAAAATGATAAGCATCAGCACATTGCGCCAACATCCATACTAAGTGAAAACGCCAAGCCGTATTCTCCAACTTGATGAATTTCTCCCCATCATAGGGATGAATTTCTATAGCCAACTTATACTTATTGGCCATTTCCAAAACAGGTTCTATGTCTATATCAAAAATGCACCGCCAAGTTCCTATTGAATCCATAAAGTGGGTCGGCAAACATAACACCTTAAGTCCCAATTCTTCTACACAGCGCTCCAACTCCCATAAAGCCCCATTAACAAAACCAGGGTGCACTACAAACCCACAAGTAAACTTACTGGGATGATCGTGCTGAACTTTAGCATTGAAATCATTCTGAAATCGCAGCACTTTTTTCATCTCCTCAAGGCGCAGTCCGTTACCATAAAGTTGTGAAAGATTCAGAACCACTGCGTGATCAATCTTGTTGCGTTCCATCCACTCCAATTTCTCATTCAAGAAAAAACTTGAATCCGTGACTGGCCGCGTCCACCCCTTCTGCAACATATTCTTCCTGTCTGCATCGACCCAGAAGATTTCCTTCTCTTTCATGAAAGCTGGAATGTCTTCTGGATATGGAAGCAAGTGAGAGTGGCCGTTTATACGCATATAGTTTTTATTGTTTTTTTAATTATTATCTATCAATTCTCCAGACCCTGATACGACAGGCGTTATAGTCGGCATTCCTTTGTAATAAACATCTCCCGAACCAGAAATAGTAACATTTAAATTTTCAACAGCTGTAACATACACATCTCCAGAACCTGAATTAACGACCGTCACTGCCTCTGAGCTGATGCCTTCTGTATTCACATCGCCGCTACCTGAATTACTCAGATCTATTACACCTGAGTATACGCCATTACTCAAGTGAATATTTCCAGAACCAGAATTAGATATGACAGGATCACTCAACCCCACTACCCCTGAAATATCTCCAGAACCAGAATTATTTATAGGACTTAGTCGCAGATCCAGCAGGGTTAATTGCATGTCCTGTCTGGTCATTATACAAGATTCATCATGCCTGACTTCCAGAACATTATCTTCTATATCTAAATCTATCACGGTAAGTAAATTATCATCTCCTTTCAATTGTGCTTGCCACGGCAACATAGTATCAGCGACTAGTACTATGTCCACAAGAGTAGAATTACTCAAACCTTGGAAGAAATTGATGTCCTCTTCTAAGGTACCTGTTACTCCTGAGCCAGTGGTACAATTGTCATTATCACAGCCGACATGCAGCAACGCTATAAGAATCAAAGCACTGGGTATAAATTTCATAAAGAGTAAATTGTATATGCTGGTAATTGCTTCATCAGTATTTAATACAGACATTCTTAGTCTGAGTAAAGAATCTCAACACCTCCAGCCCACCTTCTCTTCCCACGCCAGAATTCTTGACACCTCCGAAAGGCGTTCTCAGATCTCTTTGCAACCAGGTATTAACCCACACGATACCAGAATCAATTTTCTTGGCCACTCTATGTGCTCTGCTTAGATTTTCAGTCCATATCGTACAAGATAAGCCATAGGAAGTAGAATCAGCATATTTCAACGCTTCCTCTTCCGTGGTAAATGGCATTATTGTCACGACAGGTCCAAAGATCTCTTCTTGATTGGTCCGGCAATTGTAGGTTAAGCCTTCTATGATAGTCGGTTCTATGTACCAGCCTTCTTCGTAACCTACTGGAAAAACGGCATTACCACCCGTCAGTATCGTTCCGCCTTCTTCTTGGGCAAGTTCTATATAAGATAATATCTTCTCGTAATGGGGTTTGGACACAATGGCTCCTACTTTGGAATCGGCCTTGTCGGGTGGACCTACTTTTCGGGTCTTGGTTAGTGCGACAAAGTCCTTTTTAAATTTCTCATAGATTCTCTGCTCTACTAATATTCTAGAACCGCACAAGCAGATCTGGCCTTGATTAGCAAAAGAAGAATTGACGGTAGTCTTCAACATTCTGTCATAATCACAATCTGCGAAAATGATATTGGGATTTTTACCACCCATTTCCAAGGATATCTTCTTGAACATCGGTGCTGCGACTCTGGCGATCTCCTCTCCCACCCTCGTGCTACCTGTAAATGATATAGCCTTGATCTGTGGGTGCTTGACGATCTCGGCACCTACTTTGATCCCGTCACCATGGATGACATTGAGAACACCGGGTGGCAAGCCCGCTTCAATGCATATTTCTGAAAATAAAAAAGCCGACATCGGTGTCACTTCAGAGGGCTTGGCTATGACTGTGTTACCCGCTGCCAGAGCCGGAGCAATTTTCCAAGTAAACAAGTACAAGGGTAAATTCCAAGGAGAAATCGTGCCTACTACTCCTATAGCTTGTCTCAAGGTGTAATTGATGGCATCGGTCATTTCATGCGACTCACTAGAGAATTGTGTGATGGCCTGAGCAAAAAATCTCATATTGGCGGAAGCTCTGGGAATATCCACTCGCTTGGCCAATTCTATGGGTTTACCATTATCCTTGGATTCTGCCTGTGCCAGTTTTTCCAGATTCGCATCTATCAAGTCTGCTATTCGGAGCAGGATCTCGCTTCTTTTATTGGTACTGTAACCAGACCAAATGGGAAATGCGGCAGCTGCGGCTTCATAAGCTGATTGCACTTCATGAGTTGTAGAGTCGGGCGCTTGAGCATAGACTTTTCCGACAGAAGGATCATAGACAGGAAGGTACTCCCCAGATGCCGGCTTGTGGAAGGCTCCTGCTATGTAATTGGATATGTTAACCATAAATTGATCTGGGTACTGAACAATGACCATTCCCAGAAGCTAGAGGCGAATAGCACTCTTAAGCAAGTCCGGGCTGGAATTATACGATGTCCAAATATACAGAACCTAAGCCATCCGCATGGGCAGAAATCGTTTCATCCTTTTTGATGTGCTTGGCTGCAGTGGCTGCACCAGCAAGCACTATGGTACCTGCCTCTAGAATCTGATTATTGGTTGCAGCTAGCCGAGTAGCTGCCACCAAAGCTTCCCAGGGATTGCCTAATATCGCAGAAGAGTTGCCGTTACTGACGATCACGTCATCACTGACCATTGACATGAGTATATTCTCTACAGACACATCCACACTTTTCCACTCTCCTAGGCTATAGCCGGCAGAAGAGCAATTGTCAGCTACAACTTCTTCCAGTGAAAATTTGAAATCCTTATATCGCGAGTCGATAATCTCCAAGGCCACAGCTACACCGTCCACATAATCCTTGATCTCTGTAAGTGTCAGCTCTTTATCAATGGTTTTTGCCAGCCTGAATGCGATTTCCGGTTCTGCTCTCGGATGAATGAAGTCAGCTTTTTTGAGTTGGCTTCCAGCTTCATAGAACATACCATCGGTCAATCTACCCCAAATGAGGTCGTGTACTCCCATTTGCTCCATTTTGGCTTTACTCGTAAATCCCATCTTTACACCAGTCAGCTTTTCTCCGCGTTGTTTCATTCGACGTTCGACTGAAAGTTTCTGAACCTTATAAGCATCCTCAAGGCTCAGTGATTCAGAATCCGACAATTGAGGGGTGGGAGTGGCTGTATGCGCCGCAGTATCCAGAGTCACTGCAAGTTTATTGATGTCCATAGGTAAAGGTTTGATAGCATAAGCAAATCTATGAAAAGTATTACTAGTCGTCTGAATGATAGAATGTTAAAAGTTTAAGCATTTGCTTTATGTCAGTTTCTATTCATAATGAACTTGCTTTATCAAAGCTGGAATTCATAATGAAGTGCTCTGGCAAACTATGTTCCGATAACCAACAAACACCTTGTAATACACTTTCCATTTAACATACTGCTCGATCAATACTCAACGATTGACTGAAGAAGAGCTGTTTGAATTTGTTTGTTCTACAATGATTTTCAATACTTTGGACAATCTCTCCGGCTTTCTCATCTAACATAACGAAGTCTTTTTCCAAGTACTAGAAGGAGATAAAGCCACTGTCGAATCCTATATTTATAAGTAAATTGGATCACAGACACGAACACGTAGAACTGCTGTGGGCATATGCGGTGGATAAGCGCTTAATCGAAGGTTGATCCATAGCCTCTGTAGATTACGATTGTTTTCACCATATGGACAGGCTACAATCCGAAAAGCTGGAAGTTCTATTTAGAAAAGGCAAAGCGAGTCAAAAAGAAAGGCTAGAGCGCTACTCCTAGAACTTGTCAAGGCCAATATCTAGACATTCTCTGACTATCTAGCTCAGATCAGGTCCTATACCATTCGTCAACTATGGCTTTAACTTTCGCCTTGGCCACATTTTCAATAACTAATCTACCATAATGATTTGCTGTTTCTTGATCAGCTTGTAGAGAATGCTCATTATGCAACTCAGCTTCATCCGTAGTCGGAACCTCGAATAATTCATCTATTATCAGCGGCACATAATTGCGATGCTTCAAGATTCTTGAGTATACATAATCATATACCTCCGGGTCATATGGAGGTTGTCCGGAAAGATCGATTTTTTTACCAAATTCATTGGCTATTTCACAAGTCATTTTCCATAACATCAGCATTACAGAAGGCTTAGCACCGGACCATACTTTGGCTTGTTCCTTAACTTGCCTGGCTCGTTCTGCTTCTATCTCTACTCTTACCTCAATAGAAGGAATGGGCACTACGACTTTAGTTCTCTGCGATACTAAGATTTCTTCCAACTCTGTATCACTATTTTTCTTGACCAACTCTATGAATCTATGTCCGACCAGTGGTGCTTCTATCAGCATCAATCGATCTGACTCCATATATTGCTCTGCCCATAATCTGACTTCATCCAATAACCAACTACCTGCAATTAATTTGAGTCCATCGTGCACCGTCCCTTCTCCCATCGGATAATGTCCTTGAATGTAATCTGTCTCAAATGCTTTACGAGCCACATCCCACTGGATAACATCCACAGGACGTTCCAGACTCTTACAGATCAGCTGAAACTCTCTGATGTACAAACTCTTGCCCACACCCGGCAAACCACTGAATATAACGATGTCAGAAGAACTCGCAACCTCTTCCAGTTTTTGAAAAACAGGGCTGGTTGTCGGAATATAATTATTGAGAATTTTCACAGTCGTTAATTAGGAATTTTTAAAAGAGTCTTTAGATCTGAAACCTAGGCGATCCATATTATCGCTGAAATACTCATCTACGTAATCAGTCTTCAGACTAATGGTATTATCCAAAGTAATAAGCTCTACTACATCACTGCTCGTATCATATACAGCCATTGTACAATTACCTGATTTCTGGGCACATAGCTCTCCTGGATTGACGACATGACATTCATTGACTTTCTCCTTACTGACTATATGAGTATGTCCAAAAAATACTGCGTCAAATCTGCCTGACTCCGCCATCGGGTGAGCCAGATCATCATAGTGAGAAATAAAAATTTGCTTACCACCCAGTTCCAAAAAATCATACGTATTAAGACTGACCGTAAGTTGGCTACCCTCTCTATAGGAAGCTTTGACGATATCAACTTTCTCACCATCGTTGTTACCCCATATGAGAAAGGTGGGAAGAGACTGATGTGCTAAAATTTTTGCAATGCCAGCATTCATGAGATCACCAAGACAGAGTATCTGCTCGACACCTCTCTTTTCCATTTCCTCCAATGACCTGATGAGGTTATGAAAATTCTCGTGTATATCTGATATGATTCCTATTTTCAAAACTTTTATTTAATGCTTTTGTAAATATCGGCCCAAGATCGAGATTTACAATCAGCTATTTTCAAATCTATGGATTGATCTTTATTGGAATCATCATTGTAGCTATCAAGTAGAAAACTCTTTGCAATCTCGTCCAATTCGATACATAGATTTTTCACCTGGGAAGTATGAGTATTCTGGATGTAAAGATACCTCTCAAACAAAGCATACAGTTCTTTCTCAGGAAAATAACAATAGTATCCATTTGCTTTCCAAATTCCCAATGCCTCAGTGATGTCTCTTGTTTTATTTTCATCTGTCATTAATATCACATCAAGATACGTAGACAGATGTGCATACTTATAGCAATCCCTATTGAGATTATTACAGTCAGGTGCTCTTAAAATATCTACAATCTCGGTAGCATTCCTATTTGCTCCTTTCTCTACATTATTAATTTTGAGAATTGCATCTTGTATAGTTTCTATCCTTGCTCTATGCCTATCGGACTCATAAGATTTATAATGCTTCTCCAAATCACTGATTTGAAATTCTGGACATTGCTCTTCAGCTAGATCGCTTTCTATGTTTAAAAGGAATTGCTCAAGTGAAGCAGCTCTCTGCATAAATTTGCAATTGCTGCAAAAAAAACAAAGTGCAACTGCAAATAATATGATCGGAACTCTTTTCAATTTCATTTAAATTTGAATCAATCACATAACCACCTAATCACTCAACCGCCCGAAGGGCACACTACCTAACTTTCGCCAGCGCCTTAAATCTATTAGTGCTAGGCCAGTCATTCCCCACAGGAATCTCTATCACAGTAGGCAACTCTCTTCCTTTCGCTGCTCGTATTGCAGTTCTCAGCTCATCCATACTATTCGCCTGAGCCGCATGCGCTCCAAAAGCTTCAGCCATCTTGACAAAATCAGGATTGTGTAATTCAGTTGCAATAATTCTATTATCATATAGGTTTTCTTGCATACTCCTCACGTTACCGAACAGATTATTATTGAACAGCAAGACAATGACACCGAGCTTATGCTGAACAGCCGTCGCCAACTCTTGCACTCCGAACATGAAACCACCATCCCCCGCCAACGCAATCACCATCGCATCAGGCCGAGCAGCTTTGGCACCTAGAGCTGTCTGAAAACCCCATCCCAAAGTGCCCATGTGCCCCGTACACAGATAAGTCCTCGGCTGATCCGTATCCCACACTATCCTACTCGCAAATCCCACCTGAGTCAGTTCATCCACCAGTATGCCATCAGCTGGTAATTCTTCTCTTATCATTTTAAGATAAGATTTCTGCGGTTCCAGGTAAGCGGTCTGTTCCTCCCACCCTGCAGCAAAAGTTTTCATTTCTGACTCTTTGCTAGGTCTTGGCTCAGTTGTTTGAGTAAGGATTTTATTCAATGCCGTCACCACTGCTTTTGAATCACCTGTCAGTGCGACATCTGCTTTTCGCATTCTATGATGTGCCTCAGGATCAATGTTGATTGACAGAAATTTCAAGTCATCATCCTGTCCCCACTTCATCAGCGGCATCCGGACATGAGACCCTATGGCAATGCATAGATCGCAATCTGCCCATAAGCTATGCGCCGCAGGCACAGGGTAACTGAGATAATGAGAACTGGCAACAATACCCTTTCCAGTTCTATATGCAAACACAGGCGCTTGTAGATGTTCCACAAAAGCCGTGACCTCCTCTGAAGCATGCATGGCTCCACTCGCGACAAAAACCAATGGATTTTTAGCTTGAGCTATCAGGGCTGCTGCTGTTTGCAATTCCGATTCTGATACCTGCTCGACGTCTGGTATGATATCGAATTTCTCAAAAGAAACGACCTCTCTGGCTGAGAGTACATCCATCGGAATCTCAACACCTACAGGTCTAGGCCTGCCAGAGTGCAATTGCTCAAAAGCCTCTGCAATAACCATCGGAGCAGCGTCTGGAGAATCCACTTTGGCTGCCCATTTGGTAAGGCGCTGCATAATGCCCATTTGATCAGGGATTTCATGCAAAACACCTAGATTTTTTCCTTGTACTTTCTTAGGAATCTGCCCTACAAGACAGAGCACTTTGGCATTCAATCCCCATATGGTAGCAAGTGCTCCGCAACTATTAAGAAATCCTGGACCCGGCACTATATTATAAACAGCTTGCTCTCCTGTTGCCAAAAAATGTCCCAGTGCCATGTAGCCTGCACCTTGCTCATGACGAGTATGAAGAACTTTTATCTCGTCCCTATAATCATACAACGCATTATATAACCAATCATTTTGAACACCTGGCAAGCCATATATCTGTTTTACCCCAGCCTTAATCAATGATCGCACTGCCGCTTGTCCCCCTGTTAATTCTTCTTTCATTTGTTCGTATTAATTTTTCTTAGAGCGATAGTCAGCTTTTTACAAATCACAATTATCCATCACTAGTCACCAGTTTCAGAGCCCACTTACTATTCACTACTCATCTGACACTAATTAATAACCATTAGAAACTCATTACTAGTCAACTATCTACTAGTTACTGATCACTAACTACTAACCATTAGCTAACACCTTCTTCAAAGACCGCAGATAAGCTTGATTAGCTTCCCTATCACCGATAGTCACTCTGACACAACCCGGCGCACCAAAGTTGGCCACGGGACGAACCATAATGCCTTTGAGTAGCATTGCTTCCTCAAGTTTCTTATCATTCATCTCAGGCTTAAGCGTGATGAAATTGGCTTGTGTCTTCAGATATTTAATCGGCAACTTATCGAGTCGACTATAGATATATTCTTTTTCTGTTTTTACGAGATCTACTGTCTTTTTGATGAAGGCCTTATCTTGGAGCGCAGCTTTGGCGGCTTCCATGGCCAGTGTATTTATGTGGAAAGGTATTCTTACTTGTGAGATGTATTGCGCCAGTTCTGGCGTCGTATAGCCATAACCGATACGCATACCCGCTAGACCATAAGCTTTGGAAAAACTATTAACGGCAATGACATTCAGTCCGGCATCTACATAAGGCAAGGCCGTCGTGTAATCTTCAGCATCTGCGTATTGATAATAGACTTCATCATAAACGGTCACTACGTGTCCTGGCAATTGCGGCAGGAGTTCGTCGAGTTGAGCCTTCGGGATATGGGTGCCTGTGGGATTGTTGGGACTGCAGAGAAAAAGCAATCTTGTTTTCTTGTTGATGGCTTTTAATATACCTGGAATATCCAGTAAATAATTTTTGCCTTTGAGAGGCACATCGACTACTCCAGCACCCAATTTCTTGGCAAACATATGATAGGGCTTGAAGGCAGGATTACAAATGATGATCTCATGGCCGGGACTCAGAAAAGCCCTTTCTATCATTTCCAATAAGGCGACTCCAGAGTTATCAGATAAAAACTGTTCTGGTTTGAAAATGCCACCATAGAATTTTGCCAGTTCCGTTCTCAATGTTGCATCTGTTCTCTCCGGATATAAGGAAAGGGACGATACTGAATTTTTTATGGCTTTTAGGGCTTTGGGGGAACTGCCAAGGTAATTCTCATTGGATGAGAGCTTGTATATCTTTTTCTTACCGATTTTGGCTAAGACTTCACTTGTTGTCTTGCCGCCTTTGTAAGCGCCACCTTTGGGTAATAGACTTTCCTTGAAAATGTTTATTGGGGATTTCGTTTTCATTTACTTTATCAACATTATACTTATAAGTGCAACGCCAAAATATATGGCTATCGTTTTTGCGCCTTCATAATCCTTGGCGAGACGCTGACCAAAAAACAACATCAATAGTGAAACAAGAGAAGCAAGCATCCCTATGGCCAACCAGTAAGTTTTTCCAGAAAGTAAAATCTGAACAGTACCTGCTGCACACAAAAGGCCAGCAATGATTTCCACTAGAGCCAGAATAGCTACCATCGGAATAACCATTCCACCCAGTATCGACTTTTCAAAATGCCCTTTGAGCCAATCAATATTTCCTTTCCAATCTAATAGTTTATCAAAACCAGATTGCAAGAATAACAATGTCCAGAAAATGCCGATGGCCATCCGCACGAGATCCATGTCATCTATGTAAATTCCCATCTAACTAGATATTAAATCCGTGATGGCTGCTGCCAATTTTCTGTCCTTTTCTGTAATCGTATTTCCCGCGTCATGCGTTGTGAGTTTGATGTTCACCTTGTTCCATACGTTACTCCATTCCGGATGATGATTCTGTTTTTCTGCTAGCATTGCAACAGCCGTCATAAATCCAAAAGCTTCTATGAAGTCTTTGAACTCGAAAGTGGCATGCAAGGCATTTTCTCTTTCTTCCCACATAGGTATTGATCTTAATTAATGGAATCAGTGATTCCGTGCTTTGTCTTAATAGCCTCTAAACTAGCAAAAAGATCATCATAAGAATCTATCACGAAGTAGCGGCAACTGAATTCCTTGTCTGTGTACGGCTGATTAAAGACCTCCATCAGGTCAAACTTATCATATCCGCTTTCTTGTAAATTTTGTGTCTCTCCAGAAGAGGATAATATCGCCCCTCCATAAGCTTTGGCTTCCCCTTGCTCCATAATTAATCCTGCCTCCCAAGTGAACCAACCATAGCGACTGAAACTCTGAATTAATTGCTCTTTCGCTGCTGTCCCATCAGGTGTATTTCTGAGAATCTGATATATGACACCAGATGATTTAGAGACAAAATCTGAGAATTTTTGATCAAAGAATAAAGGCAAGTGCCCCACTACATCATGGAAGATATCCGGATAGCCTGTAAAAGCCTGAGAATGCCAATCTCTCACAAACGTGGCCGATGGAAAGATTTTCCTGGAAAGTAACTTATAAAAATCCTCGCAAGGCAAAAGTCCATTGACAGCCATCACTCTCCAGCCCGTCTGTTGTTCCAGCTTATGATTAAGCTCTTCGAGATTAGGCAATTCAGAAAAGTTGTTTCCCAGTATGGACATTCCTTGAGCATATGAATTACAGGCGACACCATTTTGAGCTACAATCACACCATCCAGCAAAGCCTTCCAGCGCTCCCTATCTCCGTCATTATAGTTTTCAAAATCAAACCCTTTTAAAAGATCAGAGTCCTTGATCTGGTCTATATTCAGTTCTGTGATTCTACTCATAGCTATATCTCTAGTTGTGCGATAAAGATACAATCAAATATGGGTGGACATATCAATATTCTAAAAATTCAGATTAATACAGAATATAATTATCAATACTAGCGTAAAAAGTAATAGAGGGTATATTTATTCCCTAAATTCACGAAAAAAGGTAAAATTATTACTGCCGGTAATTAATTACATAGGGAAAACTGAATTATTTCTTATCATTCTGCAGTGAAACATAGCGGAGGCATCACATTCTTGCTAAGACTGCTGTTGTTATCCCTCATAAGCTCTACTTAATAATTACTTGGCTATTAGCTTGGAAATTCAGGATGAAAAGTGGCAAATACATAAAAAGATAATTCTGATCTTAAAGAAGCAAGTTGGTAAAACTATTTTCAACAAAACCTAAAAAAGGCTCCTACTATAAGCAGGAGCCTCGATTACCAACTGACTATTAAACGTAACTAATGGAAGTTGGAATGAAATTTTATTTCAATATTATTCTACGAGTTGTCTGACTCTGCCCAGTCTGTATGGTCATAAGATACAGTCCTGCTTGCATGTCCAGATTCAGTTCATTTTTTTGGTCTGATAAGTCTTTACTTAAGACTTGTCGGCCAGTATTATCATATATGTCAACTGTTCTCAGTTGAGCAGCTTCGAAGTTTAGATTCAATAGGCCTGAACTTGGATTAGGTGCTATGGATACTATTTTTTCCAAATCAGTTGTATTAGTTGTCTTTGCAACTAATTCCAATTCTAGCTCCTCGCCATTAGCATCAACTAATTCAGAATAGAAATCTTCATTTAATCCTATGAATGAACTAAGCGGTCCATCGGCATTAGCCGTAAACTTAAGTTGAAATTCCACCTCCCTTCTATCAGTAAGCGTAGCATAGGAAATAGAGAATGATTCATCCGTAATATGAGTCATCATATCCAAACCTGAGTAATTAGAGTTTAATGATTCAACAGTTAAATTTTCTGTATCCAACTTCATAGTCAAGCCATATATATCATCAATATGATCAACTGAGAAAGCTACTTCATATTGCTTACCAGTTTCCAGCATCACATTATCAAAATCAATGCTTGTCTTGCTTCTCTTCTCCAGTACATCATCATCCCTGAACTCAGCATCCATATTTAAATCACCTATTCGAATAGTCCTGACCATGAGCTGATCGTTTACAACTTGCGACTGATCAAAAGTATAATTAGAATAATCAACCTGAATATCAAAAGGATCTATTTCAGGAATCACATGATTAGCATCCACCATATAGAACGTCTGCCAGTCTACAGAAGTTTGTATTCCTAATATTAGTCTTCTCATAAGTATCAGGTCATCAGTACCTGCAGCTCCATCTTGATTAAAATCTGAAACTAAAGACATGTACGGATCATCATAAATTCCATAAATTACTTTCATCAACTCTACTAGATCAACGGTGGTAATGCCATTGAAAAAATCAGAGACATTGATGAAATCCAAAGAATTTATAGCATTTAAAGCCACATCATTCTGCGGTGCATAACTACAACCCAGGTCGACTAGTTCAGTATTATTAAGACTGAGCTCATAACCCTGACAAGGGCCTTGGCTTATAATTATTTCAGGAGTACCGACTGTCTGCGCAGCAAGAAAACGCATCAGTGTCAGTAACACGGAAGTATAGAAATATTTCATATTATGATTTTTAATTTTTATTAATGTTGTAAATGAGACCTCCACTTAAACCTAGCAGGTCATATCTTTTAGTAATTAAATAATCTGATGCATACACATTGGATAAACCATAGCTATACACCACTCCACCATAGACCTTCAACTTATTAGAAAATTCATAAGTCAATCGCCCACCGAAAAGTAATTCATTAACATTTTCACTATTAACTCTTTCCTCCATATCGGAATCCAGATCATACTCTGTTCCATCAAGATTCAATTCGTAACCCTGAACTCTGGACCACATACCCAAAATAAATCCTCCTTCCAATTCATACCCAATGCGGTCAGTAAAATCTCCGCTATAGATAACAGACAATGGTAGTGACAATCGATTATAAATTCTGAATCGCTGAACCTTGGATGTCGTTTCTCTTATCACTGTGCTGGATGTATGTGTCGTACCTTCCATCATCTCAATCGTATTAGTATCACTAGCCCTCATACCATGAATAGCCGATTCAGTAAGTCTGGAAAAACTTATTCCAACACCTACTTGCCAGTGCTTACCCAACTTGATTCTAGATTGCAAATCTCCTCGCAAAGATTCCAATGGCCGCTCTATACTTTGACTAAGTGCCATCAATTGAGCACCTGGCCCATCAGCAGTATATGAAGTCATCACTGTGGAATAAGAGCCACCGAGCTTGAAAGAAAATTTATTGCTCTTTTCCGCAGCTTCCTCTACAACATCTTCCACTTGAAGTGTATTAAAATCTTCGATGTGGCTCTCCTCTTCCGTTTCAATAAGAATAAGCTGAGCCTCTTGAACTGGTAGACTTTTTTCCTCAATTTCCGCTACATCAATTTCTGGTCCTTGGAATTCTTTTTTTTCATCTGTAACATCTTTTTCAGATTGAGCTCCTAACCCTTGCAAAACTGGCTTCATAGTCTCCCTAAATTCAGACCTGACATTTTCCATCCCTGCTTCAGAAATCCTATTTGCCTGAATATCAGCTAATTGCGAACTAATAACAGTTTGATCACGAAGATAAACTTCAGTCTCTTCTGTCACAGAATCTATCCTTGCTCTTGAAAGCCTAGCCACTGTTTCCGCCATTACTGTCTTTGCATGCAGCTCTTCTTGTACTTGGTCTAGAACTGGTTTTTCTGTACCTGAAATACTAACTTCTTTATGATTAATAGTTTCTTCAGAAACTAATACGCCTTCAGAAATTTGAGCATTAATCGTTGGCTGCAGCACTTCAGAGTTATTAGAAATTTGTTCGAATTCACTGTATTTATCCATAAAAGTATTTCCTAACCAACCTACCATAATCACAGTACCTACCATAAGAAATAAAAGGAGATAATTGCTTTTCTTGCGTTCAGGTAATTGCTCTTCCACTGCTGCCCAGATGGCTTCCTCATTCACCTCAGGAGAAAACTGCTGAAAATATTCTTGCATCTTATTTTCAAAATCTTTATAATCCATCATTGAGAAATTTTATTCAATGCAAAATATTTTTCCTTCAAAATTTTTCTGGCCTTAGTGAGATGCGCTCTGGAAGTGGATTCTGTAATGCCCAGTTGTGCTGCAATTTCCTTATGCCTGTATTCATCTAAGACAAATAACTTAAACACTATTCTTGACTGAGTGGGTATATATTCCAACAAATCCAAGATCTCCATACAAGTCATATGCTCCATCAATTGCTGCTGACCGTCAACAGTGTGCGCCAAATCAAAAGTTATTTCCACATCAGGTTTTACTTGCTTGATCTTCTTCCAAGCCAATCTGATGAGAATGGTTTTCATCCATCCGTACAACTTTCCCTGATCACTGTAATTCTGCAAGCTCCTGAAAATTTCTATCCATGATTCTTGCACGAGCTCCTTGGCGTTCTCTGCTATATTACTGTACTGATAAGCGACTGCGTAAAGGCGTCCATTGTAACGGTCGAATAACGCTTTTTGCGCTTTTCGGTTCATCCGCTTACATGCTACTATTAGATACTTATCAGATAAATTTTCCAAGAATTTCTTTTTACTGTACGCGTTCTCCTACGAACTCTCCAGTTATGATACCATTGAAACTAAAAGTTCCTGTAACATAACCACCGACATTATCATATCTGATAACTTCAAATTGTGTCAAATCAATGTCAGAATTATCAAATAAAGAAAAGTCAGAATTACTACCTGTATAGAATACATTTCCAACAAAATCACCAGGAGCAAAGCCTTTAATACCCATTAATAATGGTGTGGTACTACCTTCAACCCCTAGGATCAAAGTCTCTACTGCAGTAGACTTGACAGTGCAACTATCTAGAACTTGTACAGCACCAGTATCCGTATTTTTAATAATGATGTAAGAATCGAGACTGCTACCGCAGGCATTAAGATTCTGAGTGTAATCATTCTGATTAGGGTCGATGGTAATCTGACTTTCACCTTGTTGTAATTCTATCAGATCCGTTCCAGTAAGAGTGACTTCAAGATCATTCTCAGAGCATAATAAATAATCAATGGAGTATTCACCATTTGTCAAATAATAATCATAGAAGGTTCCTGAATTGGTCTCCGCAATCACAAACCCCTCTTCTACGAGCGACCCATCACAATCAGAAACTAATCCACTGATATTAATCGTTTCATAATTAGGCGGATAATTTACAACAACCGTAATTGCTGACTGATCAGTTGTGAATGGACCGATGTCTTGCGTATAATATGCTGCACCACAATTGTCTTGCATTGTGAGAGTCAACAACTCATTCATAGGAGCTAGATTACAGATGGTATTATCATTATTGATATCAGCACAAGCCAGCCCAAGATTATCACATTCCAGACAAAATGAGGTATTCATGACAGGACCACCACGGCTATCCACAAAAGTGATACACAACTCCGTCAAGTCAAAAGGTATATCGCAATTCCACCAACTGAAATGCGAAACTTCAGCGCTATAGACATCACCACTTCTGACCGCAGAGCCCTCTTCTTCCCATACACCAGTAGCTTCATTAAAATGCCAAAGTGGGATGCTTTGGGGTGCATCTGATGCTACCTCAGTAGGTAACGGAAATTCAAGCTTGGCAACCTGACCCGCAGCTATATTCAGCTCTGCACCGCTAGGGTCGCTGAGCTCTACACCTATCATTCCGAAAGTCCTGAGCATCTGTCTATCGCCTTGTTCATTCAAACCAAGTAGAGCTCCAGGCATCAAGTCGCGAGTCGTTGCAGCGGCGGGGTTGAGCCACTTGACATGCATCTCAACAGTACCATCATATGGGTCACCATCTTTTGTGATAGCGTTGGATGGGATGACAATCTTAACGTCATCAGCGAGCATTACATCAATACCAGTTGCCGATTCAAAAAGTTCTGGAGCTTGCTGTATGGCTAGTGTTACATAAGCTTCCAGATCGAGCACAGTATTCTCTTTTCTAGGAAAGACCTGAGTACCCCCTACAAAATAACCTGTCTTCAGTACTTTGACATAAAGACCTGTGGATGGGGCCTTAACTCCGGAAACAGAATAAAAACCATAAGAATCTGTGAGATACTCACTGTTAGCAATAATAACAGTTGCATTGGCGATGCCTTCGCCCACCTCATCTACGACTCTTCCTTTAAGATTAACCGTATGAGAGGTAGACTGATCTATAGTTGTCTCAGTCGTATCGACATCTATAATACTGTCCTCCCTGCAACCCGGTAAGGCTAGTAGCAAGATTGTAAAAAATAAGAAAATGGAATTCTTCATAATGTTTGTTTTAAAGTATAATGGCCCTGTCCATACAATACGCTTACCCGAATAGTGCTTTTATTGTAAATAAAAATAATCAATAACCTCAGCAGATTATGAGTAGTCAGATGACAATTATTTTATTACGAATGACAATCAAAATAATACATCATATGGCTATATTGGGCTATAATAATCTCTTAAACAATTGAAAATTAGAATAATATTACCCAAATGAGCTACCCTCTCGATAAAACAGACAAAGCCATACTTAATATCCTACAAGAGAATTCCCGTACAACCATCAAAGAAGTGGCCAAGCAGCTCAATCTCTCGACCACTCCTATCTTCGACAGGATGAAAAAGCTGGAAAAAGCAGGTGTGATAAAGCAATACGTCGCTCTGTTAGAGCCCAAGCTAGTAGGAAAGAGTCTGACCGTTTTCATCAATATTTCCATCAAAGAACACGGAAAGGTCGCCATCAATGAGTTTGTAGATAACATTACAGCTTATCCAGAGGTGATAGAGTGTCACCATATCACTGGTAATGCCGATTTCATACTGAAGCTGATACTTGCTGACATAGAAGCGTATAATCAGTTCATCCTCGATAAACTGTCCGTCATACCCCACATCGGAAAAGTGGAGTCAAAATTCTCTCTTTCAGAAAGAAAAAATACAACAGCCATTTTTGTGTAAGTATGTGTTGGAACTGACACTCTATACGACTAGGGGCATTTTGTTGTTGTAGCAAACAACAATTAGAGATAATTTTGGGTTTAATTGACATTAAAATTTGACATAATTAAAAGATGATTCCTATGAAAAGATTTAGTTTTTATTTCGCCTTTGTGTGCCTCATTGGTCTAGTTGGTTGTGGTGATGATGGAGACAATAACACGGATGTAGATTTGAATATTAAAATGCAATATGGTGATGATCCGCTTGTCATGTACGATGCTTTAACTTACCCTGACGGCAGGACTTTCAGAATCACGGATGTCAAAGGCTATTTCTCGGAGATAGGCCTTGTGAAAGACGGTGCAACAACGGAAATCAAGGATGTTGTTTTCTTTAGTCTAGGAGATGCCCATAGTGATCTGGATGAGGCTCAGAATGGATTTGATTTTTCCCTTCCAGAAACTGGTGTCAAGGACTTTGATGCTCTGACTTTCAATATTGGCATTACAGATGAGCAGAATAATACGCTACCTGCTGATTACAACTCCAGCAACGACCTGTCCAAGGCGTCTGAGTATTGGCCTAACTGGGAAAGTTACATTTACTTCAAGATAGAGGGCAACATGGATTTTGATGAAGACGGTGATTATGAGAATGGTGAAAATGTAGTCTTGCATCTCGGTACGGAAAGTGCTTTGAGGAATTTGGTTATCGATGTGGATGGTAATAATTCCATTGAGATGGTATTGGACTTGGAAAAAGTTTTTTCCAATAACGGAGAAATCTATGATATGGAAGCAATGCCTACTATCCATGCTTCACTATCTGATGCAGCTCTCAGAAATATTAATCAATTATCAGATAACTTGGCTCAGGCATTCACTGTTACAAAATCTTAAACAGAGATTACTCAGAGTCAATCTTCACATTTGGAAAATTTAATCCGAATGAATTGTGTGACTAGATAATAAGCTACTGGTTTTTCAGTTATATCTAATTTACGATCACAGTTATGAAGACCCAACGCATACTACTTATGATGATTGCCCTTATGTTGCTGTACTCAGCTTCACAAGGGCAATCTTTCATTGGCCTAGGTGTTAACTTCAGTTCAGTCTATGACTCAGACTTGCCTCTGGAGCATAGATATAGTTCTAGTCCGGCAATTACCCTGGGAAGACAATTCGGTGAAGAATCCAAACTGAAAGCTAATATAGAATTACAATATTCTGTAAAAGGTTTTAGGATCAAAGGTGCCTACATAGATGATGGTACTTTCATACCGCAGGCTAATTCTAATTTGAGAATCCATTATCTGGATTTTGTACCGACCCTTGAATTTCCTTTTATCAATAAGTTCAATGTAATTATAGGTGCTGATGCTGCATTTAAATTATTGGATACTTACAATGACATACAGCTACAGGAATTCAAAATGAAACCTCACCAGCCATTTGATTACGGTTATGTAATAGGTGGGAAAATCGCTTACAAGCAATATTGGCTGAGAGCCACCCTCAACAAAGGCCTGACTAATATTGCTGAATCTGGAAGCGGTAACCAATACAAAAATATCAATGTCCAACTAGTGTTGGGCTTCAAGATTCAAAAATCTTAATGACCTTCATTAAGTGATGAGCACCGTCGTGCATCAGTACGTTTCATTCTTGCTTCTACACCTCTAGCACCTCTTCACTTTTCCTGTACACTGTCCCTCTGAATCTATAATAAACTTCCCCTGCTGCAGAAGACACATCCACATCAAATTCAGCTGTCTTATAACTGACATTCAAAGCTCTGGCTTCTGCAAATAGCACTTCCCCTTCTTTAGCTGACTTACTATACGACATAGCACCATTGATGGATACCGCTATTCTACCATAAGAGTTGGATGCAAAAGCAAAGGCACTATCTGCAAAAGCATAAGCAATGCCTCCATGCAGTATGCCATATCCATTAAGCATTTCTTTTTTCACAATCATCTTGATCTTGCAATGCCCTTCTTCTATGATGAGTACTTCTATACCCATCCATTGACTGCAATAATCTCTGGACATCATCTTGTTGTAAACTTGTCTAGCCTTGCTTTCCATAATTGGTGATTTCTGATAGCTTGATGATGGGTACAATATAAGCTATTATCCAAATGCTGTCTTCATTACTGCTCAACGGATGTCATTAATTATATAGCAGACTCCTCTCAGTATCGTATATTTAGTCTGTGAAAACTAAAGAACCCAAATCAAGGTCCAAAACCAGGTCCAAGCTAGCTAAAGCAACTCTGAAAAATGGCTTCTCCCTACTCTGCCAAGCCAAAGCCATGACAGAGCACTACGAAGCCAATATGAAGCTCGTATCGAAATATGTGCATGCCACTTCTCGTGGTCACGAGGCCATACAATTGGCTACAGCCTTGCAATTATTGCCTCAAGACTATGTGTTCCCCTACTATAGGGACGACTCTATCTTGCTAGGCATAGGAATGAGACCCTATGATCTGATGCTCCAGCTGATGGCCAAGAAAGATGACCCTTTTTCAGGAGGTCGATCCTACTACTCCCATCCAAGCCTCAAAGATGACGACAAACCCAAGATTCCCCATAACTCGTCAGCGACGGGCATGCAAGCCATCCCCGCCACTGGAGTTGCGATGGGCATACAGTACAAAGAACTACTCGGACTGGATATCGGTGACAGGCCCATAACGGTCTGCTCACTGGGCGATGCTTCAGTGACCGAAGGAGAAGTAGCAGAGGCATTCCAGATGGCTGCCTTGAAGCAACTGCCCATCCTATACCTGATCCAAGATAATGGCTGGGACATCTCAGCCAATGCAGAAGAAACCAGAGCTCAAGATGCCTATGAGTACATCCAAGGATTCAAAGGAATCAAGGCCGCCAGCATCAACGGGTCCGATTTCTCTACCAGCTACAAAGCTGTCACCAAAGCCATAAAGTACATTAGAAATGAGAGGAAGCCTTATCTCCTACATGCTAAGGTTCCTCTGCTCAATCATCACACCTCCGGCGTCAGAATGGAATGGTATAGAGACGACCTGGATGAAGCCAGAACCAGAGATCCTTATCCGATTCTCAAAGAACAACTCTCCGAGGCAGGATTCTCAAATAAAGAAATAAACGCAATCGAAGCCGCAGCTGTCAAATTAGTGGAAGCGGATTTTGAATTAGCAAAGGTTGCTGCTGATCCTTTACCGAGTGATCTCTTCTCGCATGATTTTGCACCCACTGCCATAACAGAAGAAACTGGAAACAGAACACCTGAAGGTGGAGAAGAAGTTGTCATGGTCGACTGTGCCCTGAAGGCCGTGGAAGAGCTGATGCGGGCGGACAAGGGTTGTCTCCTCTATGGGCAGGATGTGGGCAAGCGACTAGGAGGTGTCTTCAGGGAAGCGGCGACACTTGCACAGAAGTTTGGTGATGAGAGAGTATTCAATACACCGATTCAGGAAGCCTTCATCGTAGGCTCTACAGTGGGCATGTCAGCTGTCGGATTAAAGCCTATCGTCGAGGTGCAATTTGCCGATTATATCTGGCCAGGACTGAATCAATTGTTTACAGAAGTCAGTCGATCTTGTTATCTCTCTGAAGGAAAGTGGCCCGTCAGTATGATCCTACGTGTACCGATAGGGGCCTATGGAAGTGGGGGCCCTTATCACTCCAGTAGTGTAGAGTCAGTGCTCAGTAATATCAGAGGCATCAAAATCGCTTACCCCAGCAATGGAGCAGATATGAAAGGCCTTATCAAAGCTGCTTACCATGACCCCAATCCTGTCGTGATACTGGAACACAAAGGTCTGTACTGGTCCAAGGTTCCTGGTACTGATAGAGCAAGAACAATAGAACCTGCTGAAGATTACATTCTTCCGCTAGGAATGGCAAAAGTCGTCCAAGAAGCCAGCGCTGAGCAGAGCTTGACCATCGTCACCTATGGTATGGGGGTGCACTGGTCTCTTAATGCCAGCGAAGCCTATGAAGGGCAAGTGGAAATCGTAGATCTCAGAACTATATATCCGCTGGATGAAGCAACGATTATGACTTCCGTCAAAAAAACAAATCGTTGTCTCATAGTTACAGAAGAACCAGTGAATAATAGTTTTGGAAGAAGTCTGGTAGGGCTGATACAAGAACAATGTTTTGAGTCATTGGATGCACCTGTGATGATTATCGGTTCTGAAAATTTGCCTGCCATTCCTTTGAATAGTGTGCTGGAGCACACGATGATTCCGTCGGCAGAAAAAGTTAAGGTCAAAATCACGGAGTTGATGAACTATTAAATTCAACATATAATATAATTGACCGTCGAGCACAGCTTAAAAAATTCAGATTACTCATTACTACATAACTCTTAAGCTCTTAGATAAACAAGCGTGATTACATATGAACTAAAGTAATATAAGAATAGAAATAAACACAAAATCGCCCATGTTCGATTCCAAACTGCCTCGCTCAACCCTCTCCATATTTGCCAAGGTCTCTGCACTTGCAAAAAAACACCAAGCCATCAACCTCGGTCAAGGCTACCCCGATTTCGATTGCGACCCTAGACTGCAAGCCCTTGTCTCCAAGCATCTTCAAGCTGGTCGCAACCAATATGCCCCTATGCCTGGTGTACTGGAATTGAGACAAGCCATCTCCGATAAGATAAAACTGACGTACCAAAAATCGCTCAATCCAGACACAGAGATATGTGTGACAGCTGGCGCAACTCAGGCGCTCTTCACTGCAATACAAGCTTTTGTACATACAGGTAACGAGGTCATCATAATAGAGCCTGCATATGATTCCTACCGTCCTTCAGTCATCATCGCAGGAGGAGTACCGATTGCATATAGACTTAAGTCTCCAGACTATCAAGTAGACTGGAATGTAGTAGGAGAAATGGTGACGAGCAAGACCAGAATGATCATCATCAATACACCGCACAATCCTACTGGCAAAACACTTAAACCCACTGACCTACTAGCCCTTCAAGAAATAGTCGCAGAGAGAAACATCTTAGTGCTTAGTGACGAGGTCTACGAACATCTGATATACGATGGGCAGGAACACCAAAGTGTTCTACGGTATGAAAAACTATTTCAACAGAGCCTGGCCGTTTATTCTTTTGGCAAAACATTGCATGCAACAGGATGGAAGCTAGGCTATTGTGTAGGGCCCGAGCACTTGATAACAGAATTCAAAAACATCCATCAGTGGAATGTTTTCAGCGTTAATTCTTTTGTGCAATATGCCATTGCAGAGTATCTTACTGATCATTCCACGTACCAACAATTATCTGATTTCTTTCAGCAAAAGAGAGATTTACTTACAGAATTAATGAAGGACTCTCCTCTCAGAGCACTCAGCTCAGAAGGTACCTATTTTCAATTGTATGATTACTCTGAAGTCAGCGATATGGATGACCTTAAATTCTATGAATACTTAACTAGAGAATATGGTGTAGCCACTATTCCACTTTCACCTTTCTATGCTGTTCCTACTAGAGATAAGGTCGTGAGATTTTGTTTTGCAAAAGAAGACAATACCTTAATTACAGCCACAAATAAGTTATCAAAGTTAAAGTAGATCTCACCTGGAACTTCCTATCTTTCAACTAGTGTCATGATAATAATACTTAGGTTTTTTCTTACCTCAATTTGCTTACAATTCACAAGCTTGATTTCACTAAGTGGTCGATCCTCATTATTCACCTACGAATAATAATTTCAGATTAAAATGTCATTCTACTTTATCCTCAACTAGTTTCTGATTCTAGTAACGCAACAAACCTCTTGTCATATTTCAAAGTAGAGATATCAAATAATCTACATACGTGGCCATCCAATTAATTGACATTGTGATACACTAAATCAGCTTTGATGCATTACTTCTATTTCTTATGGGGCACTCTGGTTTTAAATCCGAATATAATGCTCTATTATTTTCAAATTTACAATCGTCAGTATACACCTCCTAAAAAATCGTGTCCAATTTACGGGTACACTTGGAATATATGGCGTAAGGACAAGGCGCCTTGACCATCCAATCCATTCTCATCGTACTACCATTTTTATTAAGATAACTAGGCTCACCCTTCTTAAACTTTCATCTAATTTCTCCACCTTGGATAAGTCGTCTGCTGTCTCTAGAATCAGCACTCGGAACGCGGCCATTTTGGTTGGATGTAGGTTGGATAGTTTTTGAATTTTTCAGCTGCCTTTGGGCCAGTTTTTGCTAACTGGATGAGAGCTAATAGTGGTCTGTGTACTTATGAAAGATGCGGTAGTATGCCTAGATTTCCTTAATATATTAACTAATTTCATCTAAGAAGCTATTTATTATTTTTGGTTTAGAAGAAATGACTAATTTGAAGCACAAAGCAGCAACCTATGAATAAAATTTTCAAGAATGCCGATGAGGCTATTGCAGGTATTGAGGACAACATGACACTGATGTTAGGTGGTTTTGGTCTGTGTGGAATACCAGAGAACAGTATTAATTCACTAGTCAAAAAAGGCGTTGCTGGATTGACGTGCATTTCCAATAATGCTGGAGTGGATGATTTTGGTCTAGGCTTGCTCTTGCAGAAGCGACAAATCAAGAAAATGATTTCTTCTTATGTGGGCGAAAACGCAGAATTTGAAAGACAGATGATCAGTGGTGAGCTGAAGGTGGATCTCATACCACAAGGTTCGCTGGCTGCACGATGTCAAGCGGGCGGTGCAGGCGTTCCTGCTTTCTTTACACCTGCCGGGTATGGTACCGAGGTAGCCCTAGGAAAGGAGGTAAGATACTTTGACGGGAAACCACATATACTGGAAAGCTCTCTAACTGCAGATTTTGCCATTGTAAAGGCTTGGAAAGGAGATAGATTCGGCAATCTGGTATTCAAGGGGACAGCCAGAAATTTCAACCCTGTGATGGCGATGGCCGGGAAGATTACCATTGCTGAAGTAGAGGAGATGGTAGAACCAGGAGAACTGGATCCTAATTTCATTCATCTACCAGGCGTATTCGTGCAACGCATATTCCAAGGCGTCAACTACGAAAAACGCATAGAGCAAAGGACTGTCAGAGAGCAGGTCTGAAAAACTATTCAGAAGAAGTACTGAAATTCAAATTAATCATCGACAGAATCAAAGCGCATGTTAGATAAAACTGGAATAGCCAAGAGAATAGCTCAAGAAATACAAGATGGCTGGTATGTCAACCTCGGCATAGGCATCCCGACTCTGATAGCCAATTATGTCCCGGATGGACTCAATGTGGTGTTCCAATCAGAGAACGGCATCTTAGGTATGGGTCCTTTTCCCATCGCCGGAACAGAAGACGCCGATCTTATCAATGCTGGAAAGCAAACCATCACTGCCCTACCCGGCGCAGCTATTTTCGACTCTGCAATGAGCTTTGCAATGATAAGAGGTAAGCACATACAGTTGACAGTGCTCGGTGCCATGGAAGTATCGGATACTGGTGATATTGCCAATTGGAAAATACCTGGCAAGATGGTAAAAGGCATGGGCGGCGCAATGGATCTGGTAGCCTCTTCAGACAACATCATAGTCGCGATGATGCACACTAACAGAAAAGGAAATTCCAAACTACTAAGGCAATGCTCACTGCCACTCACTGGCGTAAAATGTGTCAAGAAAATAGTATCCAATCTCGCTGTACTCGATGTCACTGACCATGGATTCAAATTGATTGAGCGGGCACCAGGGGTTAGCGTAGAGGATATTCAAGCTGCAACTGAGGGGCGCCTGATAGTGGAGGGAGATATTCCAGAGATGTCCATATAATTACACTTCACGTGTCATGTTCATTTGAGATATGCAAGCTACTTTAATCTAATGCTCACTGCACATGTCACCATTTCACAAGATCTTTCTTTTGGGCTTGTTGCATTGACCTGGCCCTCACCCTCTGCAAAGTCTAAAACTGCCCAACTACTTATCGTAATTCTTCTGATACTGTTACAGAAATAGTGATCGATAGGTACCGCTGCCGCAACAATGCCTTTTCAAAGTGTAGAGCGATTTCTGCACTTTTTAAGACATGTGTAATTCAGATGGCACATACGAGCTTACTTTGTACATTCCAGATCGTGGAGCTGAGCATTCTTTTTAGGAAAGACGTCGAAGCAAATCATAAATATTTTTCTGTGGCTTCGCAGAAAGTTCTCTTGGGGTTGCTTAGTCGAAGTCATTGCATAAGACTCTGTTACGTGAGAATGCAGAACGATAGTTGGAACAGAATTGGGTAGTACCGACACTCAGTCTGGAATTTCATATTTCAGCCTTGTCTCATAAGAACACGGAAGGTGGGTGGCTGTAACCTCAGCATCATCGGCTATCGCTGACCTACAGTAACATCCATTTTCCAAAGATAAATCTTTGCAGATATCTATTTTTTTGGCTCAATATTATTCATAAAGAACCTACATGTATAGAACTGAGATAGTACCTTCGGCCTCTCAAAATAAAATGATGAATACAGTAGCTGAGTTCAATAAATTTGTCGCAAGCATAGAGCAGGCAGAAGGATATTTAAAACCCCTAGCTTTCGGATTAGGTCTTAGAAAAAGCAAAGGCGATAAGACCATGGAAGTTTTCTTTCCAAAGATCAATTATAACTCAGCTTACGGATCAGCAGCAGTATTCTTTGACAGCTTTGGTTTTTCTGGCTCCTCCAATGGCCACGTCAGCTGTAGCCAAGCCCAGCTGCAATCTGCTCTCGATAAATTCAAGGCCTTTGAAAATGATGGAAAAGACCATCCCAATATAACACTGCTAAGTAGTCTCGTAAAACACCACTCGAACCCACAGAATTACTTTGACTTGGATGTGATATGTTATTTCTTGTATGACAAAGATCAACCGGTCCAGAATCCTGAAGAAGGCTATTTCAAAACTCAATGCCTGAGTCAGTTACTAGTGAAACCCCACGGCATGAACTTCGATGGTATTTTCGGAAAGATGCTCAATATAGCTTGGACAAATAAAGGTCCTATCCTACCTGAACACCTGACTGAAGAAAAAATTAAGTGGAGTTTCAAAGGAGATGAGCTTGTAGTCAGCCACGTGGACAAGTTCCCTTACATGGTCAACTTTCACGTTCCTGATGGCGTCCGTATCGTCATGGGCTCCAAGGTAAGACTTGGCGCTCACCTATCACCAGGCACCACTGTCATGCCTGCAGGCTTTATCAATTTCAATGCAGGCACACTGGGTAAGGCCATGGTAGAAGGTCGCATCTCTGCTGGCGTCGTCATAGGTGACAAGACGGATATAGGCGGTGGCGCTTCCATAATGGGCACCTTGTCTGGCGGAAATAAACACGTGATTGTCATCGGAGAACAATGCCTGCTGGGCGCCAATGCTGGAACTGGCATTTCTTTGGGTGATGGTTGTACTGTTGCTGCTGGCACCTATATAACAGCTGCCGCAAAAGTCTTCCTCTATAATAAGGAGAAAAAACCGGTGGATCTAACTGGAGCAGTTGTCACTGAAGGAGACAATATTGTCAAAGGGGCTGACCTGAGTGGCAAGCAATACCTACTTATCTATCAAGACTCAGAAAGCGGGAGGCTCATTGCCAGGCCTAATACCAAGGTGATCGAGCTCAATGAAAGCTTGCATGTTTAAGTTTTGGCACCCGCAAGCAAGGCCAAGGGACTGACCCTAAAAGATATCGTGGAACACAGCAAACTAAACAGTGGAGGCACCTTGACCACGATACTCCAAAACTTGAAAGAAAGTGGACTCATAAGCTCTTGTGTGGATCTGAATTCAAAAAAAAAGAAAACCATCTATCGACTTTCTGAATATTATACAGCCTTCCTCTTGAGATTCATCTTAAAGAAAAACATACGGAAGAAGAAGCTTGGCTACATCCCACAAACCATCCCACCACCAGAGCCTGGCAAGGTTTAGCATTTGAACAGGTGTGCCTGGGCCCTGTGAATCAGACAAAAACTGCCTTAGGTATCAGAGGCAGAAATATCTTAACGCCAGTTGGAGAGGTACCTATGACGAAAAAGGAGCACAGTAGCTCTGCAGATAGACAGAAGAGACCAAGTTATTAATCTTTGTGAATGCAAATTCAGCCTGGATAGCTATACGATAACTAAAGACTATACATTCAAATTAAGTTCTAAAATTGCGGTTTTCAAATCAGCAGCAATAACTAAAAAATCTGTTCATTTGACACTAATCACAAGCTATGGTCTCACTAGAAACAAATACTCGGATCTGCTTGTAACCAATGAGTTAGAGGCAGATGTATAATTTGGATTAACGACAACCGCTCATAAGATTGTTCTATAGAGGACAGATAGAACAGCAACAGACCCGATAATTCTGAAGTCGTAGTGTTGCAATCCTATATTTTAGTCTTAAAAGACTAGTATTAATTATTATATTTGGTCATAATCAGCTACTATAGTGGTCACAGATGCTAATTTGTCATATTACCCAAGGTTTTGAAGAAGAGAGACCTCATCATAGCGCAAGTATTGACTGCTTTCAATGAAAAAGGGTATCACGCTCATTCCCTGACTGATCTTGCTGAGATATGCGGAATGAGTAGAGGAAACCTGGCCTATCACTATAAGTACAAGGAGGACATCCTCGATGACCTATCCGTAAAAATGATCAAAGACATCAAGCGGTATCAGAAAAGAAGATTGGATTATCCAGCCTTTTACAATCTGAGCTTGGATATCAGGACTTTGAGATCCTTGCAGAGATGGTATCCATTCGTCTTCAGAGACATGTCCGTATTGGAGCATACTTCGATAAAGGATGTGATGTCTCAATGGACGAAGGAGGTGATTAAAAGAAATCTCAAAACGTTTGCCTACGGCATAGAAATCGGAAATGTAAAGCCTGAACCTTATGAAGGTTTATACTATCAATTGTCCCTCAATGCCTGGCTACTGACTTATTACTGGGTGGCTCAAGAGTCCGTCAGAGAGATAGGAAAAGAAGAAGCGGAAGTCACTGTATGGAGTACGATCTATCCACATTTCACTGAGAAAGGCATGAATGAATTCTTGGATTATTACGGAGACGATTTCTTATCCAAATCTGGAATTTCCATTCAAAACTATATAGACGTTCAACACTTGATATAAAATACGAAATATTATGTACGCAGCATATTTTACAGAAGAACACAACTTATTCAGAGAAGGATTCAGAACCTTTCTTCAGACTGAGGTCGTACCTCACGTGGATGAATGGGAGAAGACTGGAACCATTCCCAGAGATATATGGCCGAAGTTCGGACAGATGGGATACTTTGGAATTCGATACCCGGAAAAATATGGAGGCTTGGATCTTGACATATTCTACTTGGTCATCTGGTTGGAAGAAATGCAGAGAATAAATTCGGGTGGCTTTGCAGCGGCCATGTGGGCGCACAATTATCTTGCGATGACCCACCTGCTCAAAGAAGGCTCTGAAGCCATCAAAGAAAAATATCTCACTGCGAGTATTGCGGGAGAAATGATAGGATGCTTGTGTATCACAGAGCCCTTTGGTGGTTCAGATGTAGGGGCTATGAGAACCCTTGCCAAGCAGGAAGGCGATGAATATGTGCTGAATGGTTCCAAGACCTTCATAACTAATGGTGTATACTCAGATTACCTCATAGTCATCGCCAAAATGGAGATAGAAGACAACCCCAAGGCTATGGGAGTTTTCTTGGTGGATAGAGATACGCCGGGACTCAGTTCTTCCAAGCTGGACAAGCTGGGCTGGAGAGCTTCTGACACTGGAGAAATTGCTTTTGACAATGTCCGTATACCTGCCAGTAATTTGATGGGTGAGCCGGGTAAAGGTTTTTACTACGTGATGCAACATTTTGCATTGGAGAGATTAATAATGGGAGTCAATGCGCATGCCCGCGCAGAATATGCTCTGGAGTATACCCGACAGTATATGTCTGAGAGAACAGCTTTCGGCAAAACTATAGATAAGTACCAGGCACTGCGACATAGAATGAGTGAGATGTACACAGAAGTGGAAATAGTAAAAGCCTTCAATTATCAAGTTGCTGCAAATCTGGACAAAGGCGTCTATGTAGTCAAAGAGGCTTGTATGTCAAAACTGCAATCAACCAAGGTCGCAGATGAAGTCATATACAGCTGCTTACAACACCTAGGTGGATATGGGTACATGGAAGAATATCCACTAGCTAGAATGTCTAGAGACAGCAGACTCGGACCGATAGGGGGAGGAACTTCAGAAATTCTCAAGGAAGTTATTGCTAAGATGATACTCGATGGGAAGTCCTATAAGAAGAGTGCATAAGTGGAGATTGGTGGATGGAAGACTGGTTGACTGGTGAGTCGTAGTGGATCATTGATTTGTGGATGACCTATTAATTATTGTTATGGAATATAGAAGTATTGGGAAATTAAATGTATATAAATTGCTGTGGAGGTGAGAGTAAAAGTATTTGAAACTGTGCAGAATTTTCCACCTGAAGAGAAGTTCTGATTGAAAGATCAGCTGATTAGAAGTACTAGAAGTGTTCAGCTAATATTGCTGAAGGCTTTGGCAAGGGAATATTCAATTCAATAGGATTGCCAGAGGTTCTCTGACCGAAACATCAGACCATCTCAAGGTAGCTGTTGGGATGCAAATATATTGACCAATAAAAACATAATGACTTGGAAAAACAGAATAAGTCAAAACATCAAAATTTATGGTTATGTGAGTTACCTCCAAAAAGAAAAAACATACAAAATGTATAATCCTTACTAATCACTATTTACTAATTGAGATCAATAATCACAGATTGTTAATCACTGGATTTACAAAGTATCATTAGCCATCATATACAGACCAAATACTAAACAGCCTCCACTAAAAAATGAGTAAAAAAATAAACATAGAAGAAAGCAAGAACGAAGACACTATGAAACTCTCCGTTTCAGCGATGAATAGAAAATTAGAGAAAATCTATCTGGGTGGTGGAGAAAAGAAACTTGAGAAGCAAAGGAAAAAAGGCAAAATGACTGCTCGAGAGAGAGTGGATTATCTCAAGGACAACGAGTCAGAGTTTATGGAGCTTGGGGCTTTTGCGGGTTATGAAATGTATGAAAAAGTAGGCGGTGCTCCTGCTGGAGGTGTGGTCACGGGCTTAGCGCATGTGGCTGGACGGTTATGTGTAATTGTGGCCAATGATGCCTCTGTGAAAGCTGGTGCCTGGTTTCCCATTACTGCAAAAAAGAATCTCAGGGCTCAGGAGATTGCAATGGAGAACCATTTGCCCATCATATATCTGGTAGACAGCGCTGGAGTCTTCTTGCCTATGCAGAACGAAGTATTTGCAGATAAGGAACACTTCGGTAGAACCTTCAGGAATAACGCAGTGATGTCCGCTATGGGGATTCCTCAGATATCAGCCATTATGGGTAGTTGTGTGGCGGGTGGTGCTTACTTGCCCATCATGTCAGATGAAGCTCTTATCGTAGAGGGGACAGGAAGTATATTTCTAGCAGGCCCCTATCTGGTCAAGGCTGCCATAGGAGAAGACATCGACAAAGAAACACTGGGCGGAGCATATACTCAGACTGCAATCTCAGGAGATGTCGATTACAAATGTAAGGACGATAAAGAATGTCTCGACACCATCAAGGATCTAGTATCGAAAATAGGGAGCAGACCCGTAGCAGGTTTTGACAGAATAAAGGCAAAAAAACCTGAACTACCGAAAAGCAAGATCTATGAACTATTTCCAGAAAACAGAGCCAAGCCTTATGACATGAGAGAACTGCTCAAAACCATCGTGGATAAAGGAGAATGGACAGAATACAAAACAGAGTATGGCCAGACCATCATCTGTGCTTATACCCGTATAGATGGCTGGGCCGTAGGCGTCGTCGTCAATAATCGACAAGTTGTCAAAACCGCCAAGAAAGAAATGCAATTCGGTGGCGTCATTTATTCCGACAGTGCAGACAAGGCTGCCCGCTTCATCATGAATTGCAACCAAAAGAAAATACCCCTGGTTTTCCTGCATGACGTGTCAGGATTCATGGTCGGGTCCAGGTCAGAGCACGGCGGTATTATCAAGGATGGTGCTAAGATGGTAAGTGCCGTCTCTAATAGTACAGTACCTAAAATCAGCATCGTACTAGGCAATTCTTATGGCGCAGGTAATTATGCGATGTGTGGCAAAGCTTATGATCCGCGATTCATATTCTCGTGGCCTTCTGGTCGTATCGCCGTAATGGGCGGCAAACAAGCAGCAAGTACACTGATGCAAATCCAAGTCGGTTCCATGAAAGCCAAAGGCACAGAACCTACAGAAAAAGAACAACAAGAGCTTTTCGAAAAAATCCATGCCAAGTACGAGGCAGAGACTTCTCCTTACTATGCAGCCGCCAGATTGTGGACAGATGGTATTATAGATCCGGGAGAAACGAGAGCCATCATCTCTCGAAGCATAGAGGCAGCCAATAATGCCCCAGTAAAAAAATTCAATGTCGGTGTGATACAGACTTGATTCTAAATTTCAACTTATAACTAATTATTAGCAGCACTTAAAGACTAGATGAGCTCCTCCGTAAAATTGATAGAATGTCCACGAGATGCCATGCAAGGCATTCCTGATTTCATACCGACTGAAATCAAAGTGGCCTATATCAATAAGCTACTCAAAGTAGGCTTTGACACCATCGACGTCGGTTCTTTCGTTTCTCCTAAAGCCATCCCACAGATGAAAGATTCCGGGGAAGTGATAAGATCCTTGGATCTGGACGAAAACAGCCCTAAACTCTCTGTAATTGTAGCCAATCGACGCGGTGCACATGATGCAGTTAAATATGATGAGGTGACCTACTTGGGTTATCCTTTTTCCATATCAGAAACTTTCCAAAAAAGAAATACTAACGCTTCCATAGAAGAATCCCTACAAAGAGTAGCGGACATACAAGCCATCGCTCTCAAATACGATAAAAAATTACTGATTTACATTTCCATGGCTTTTGGAAATCCTTATGGCGACGAGTGGAATGTGGAAATCGCCGAGACCCATGTGGAAAAACTCATCTCTATGGGAATCAAACGGTTTTCATTATCAGACACCATCGGTGTTTCTTCTCCAGAAAGTATAGACTACCTTTTCAGCCACCTTATTAATTATTTTCCAGAAATATATTTCAATGCCCATCTGCATACTACGCCAGATCGCTGGGAAGAAAAAGTCCAAGCTGCATACCAGGCCGGTTGTAGAAGCTTTGATGGCGCAATCAAAGGCTACGGTGGCTGTCCCATGGCCAAGGATGAATTGACTGGAAATATGCCTATGGAAAACATGGTTGATTACTTTAATATAAAAAATATACCAACTGGTATAGACAAGCCCGCTTTTGACCTAGCATTTACAAAAAGCTCCACTGTATTTCATTCCTAGTAAGATTTTATGATTTACCTCAACTTAAATGCCCCCTACTTGTCACTTTATATTTTTTGGTAAAATACCTTACAATTCCTCATCCATTAGCTCTATTTTAGGTTAAAGTCCACTTTTTGGCGGTCTAATTCTCGAACTTCACCGTCTAACAATTTGAGTGAATGGATTTACTGATGGAACATCCATTAAAGAGTGGAACTTTTATTTAAAAAATTGGGTTACGATCAGCCCTGCCAAGAAATCAAATAGTGAGATTCCTATCACTTCGTTTATATACATCAACTTTAGCTTTCTGATATGAGAAGATTTATAGTACTTTTTTTCCTTTATTGTTGCCTGTCAGCCCACTTGAATGCTCAATGCAATAATGTATTTGAAATTCAACCCTGGCTAAGCAATGTTATCGACCAAAATAACTGTGGTGATCAAGTCGTAGCGACCTATGCCAATGTTGTCTTGATCTATGATAATGAAGCAGTCATATATGACCACATAGGCAATGTCCTATGTTCTGGTAATGCTTGTCTTCAATCTTATGATTTGAATAATCCTCTGGTCATATGGAGTTGCAATGAAGCCAAGGAGTATGATTTTTCCATGGGCATGTCATTGGATCTTTTTTTCCCATCCCAATTGCCACAAGGACCTATAGGACCTACAACCAACCCCTGCACACCCCCTCCTTGCACAGAAGTATCATCTACTGCTGTAGTACCCAATAATACCACAACTGCTCTCATTCCTTCTTTGAGAGGTGTGACCATCACACCTCAGAACACAGGAGTGTATTTTTATATGAGATATGCAACACAAGGCGGACCAGTAGGGACTGGCTGTGGTTGCGAAGAAAGACTATTAACTAATATAATAGTTGTCAGAAGCATAGGAGAAGCTGATGATGATGGTGACCTCATATGTAACTTGAATGATAACTGTCCACTGGTAGCCAATCCTGGACAAGAAGATGTAGATGGAGACGGAATAGGAGATGTATGTGATCAAGTAAATTGTGCAGTGGGTGCACCCTGCGATGATGGCAATCCTGCAACTATAAATGATGCTCTCAATGCTGCTTGCCAATGCGTAGGCCTTCTTGTAACAGTAACTGATACGGATGGTGACGGTATTCCAGATGGAACTGATAATTGCCCTGGCGTCTACAATCCAAATCAAGCAGATAGTAACAGTAATGGTCTGGGGGATGCTTGTGACAACTCCACTTGTGTGCCATGGGCTTCATGCGATGATGGCAATCCATTGACTATAAATGATAAATGGGATGATGATTGTAATTGTGTAGGCTCTAATGTCAACTATGATTTTGATAGTGACGGCGTGCTCGATTACGAAGATAATTGTCCTGCCATTTTTAATCCAGGCCAAGAGGATTCGAACGGAAATGGCATAGGAGATGTCTGTGATAACTGCACTCCAGGTGCTTACTGTACGGACAATAATCCCAATACCATAAATGATCAGATAGATGCCAATTGTAATTGTGTAGGAATCTTAATCACGGTACCTGACGATTCTGATAATGATGGTATTCCTAACGCTATGGACAACTGTCCGACAATCTTTAATCCTGACCAGACTGATAGTGATAATGATGGCATCGGTAATGCCTGTGATGCAACTAATTGTAATGTGGGTACAGCTTGTAATGATGGAAATCCCAATACTATCAATGACCTATTTGATGTCAATTGTAATTGTGTAGGAACACCGATTACAAATGCTGATACGGATAATGACGGCATTCCAGATATTGACGACAACTGCCCTACTGTCTATAATCCTAACCAAGCTGACAGCAATGGCAATGGGCTCGGTGACGCTTGCGATAACTCTACTTGTGTACCTTGGATGTCTTGCAATGATGGAGACCCTCTGACTATAAATGACAAATGGGATGATGATTGTAACTGTGTAGGTTCATTCATAGGTTATGATACGGATAACGATGGCATCTATGACTATCTGGACAATTGCCCTTCTACTTTCAATCCTGACCAAGCTGATGATGATAATGATGGCATAGGAAATACATGTGATACCATTAGTTGTACGCCTGGTACACCTTGTAATGATGGCAACCCTAACACGACTAATGATCTCATAGATGTCAACTGTAATTGTATAGGAACACCGATTACAAATGCTGATACGGATAATGACGGCATTCCTGATATTGATGATAACTGCCCTACTGTCTATAATCCTAACCAAGCTGACAGCAATGGCAATGGGCTCGGTGACGCTTGCGATAACTCGACTTGTGTACCTTGGATGTCTTGCAATGATGGAGACCCTCTGACTATAAATGACAAATGGGATGATGACTGTAACTGTGTAGGTTCATTCATAGGTTATGATGCGGATAACGATGGCATCTATGATTATCTGGACAATTGCCCTTCTATTTTCAATCCTGACCAAGCTGATGATGATAGCGATGGCATAGGAAATGCATGTGATACAGTAGGTTGTACGCCAGGAACACCTTGTAATGATGGCAACCCTAACACGACTAATGATCTCATAGATGTCAACTGTAATTGTATAGGTACTCCTATTATCGTGGATACGGATAATGATGGGATACCTGACACCAATGACAACTGCCCTACCACTTATAATCCTGACCAAGCAGACAATGACAATGATGGTATAGGAGATGCCTGCGATACAGTGGGTTGCACGCCAGGAACGCCTTGTGATGATGGTAACCCCAATACTACAAATGACCTTATAGACGTCAATTGTAATTGTGTAGGAACACCTGTGAGCGTGGACAAGGACAACGATGGTATTCCTGATAGTCAGGATAATTGTCCTTATGTCTATAATCCATCACAGCAGGATAGTGATAATGATGGTATGGGAGATGCTTGTGATTCAGGTCCAGAAGATTGCTTACAAGAATATGACTTTACAGATTTTGAGAATGATTGGGGGATATGGAATGATGGAGGAAGTGACAGTTACAGAAATTACGAACCAGGACAAGGCGCTAATCTGTCTAATTACTGCATAAGGTTAAGAGATGGAAATGGCATCCATTCCAGTATGTTCACGAACACTTTAGATTTCAGTAAAGTGAGAAATGTGAGGATTGAATTGGTATATGTTGCGATAAGTATGGAACTTGGAGATGGATTTGTATTGGAATATTCATTGGATGGCGGTAACACCTTTCTTACACTCAAGAGGTGGAGTGGAATTGTGGATTTCCAAAATGGTATTTACAATAATGAAAGTATAGATATCAATGGCCCTTTCACTACAGAAACGGTTTTTAGATTTAGAAACGATGCTAATACAAATTCTGATATTGTTTACTTTGATAACGTTAGAATAAGCACCTGTAATCTAATACAACTGAATGATGATGACAATCTGGAGGCAGCAAGAAGTAATCAGAATAGCACGAGTCAAGCGACCATATTTATTTCCCCTAGAGATGATAATTCTATAAGAGAAACGGAAATGACAGCAGAAGCAGAGTCTTTGAGACTTTATCCCAATCCTACAAATGGTGTTCTAAACATTACAGGATTGGATTCAGCGGGCAGCTATTCTATTTTCAGTTCTACTGGAAAAATGATACTGAGCAATCATAAAGAAAACACTATAGATGTGAGTAGCTTTGAAGGCGGCATTTACTTTTTAAGAAGTGATGATGGGGCAACTTACCGTTTTATCAGGCTCTAACATCAAGATGAAATAATAGGAAAGTAGGAAGTTGCCGTTAAGGGAGCTTCCTTTTTTTCATCTGTAACGAGCGGAAAACGAAAACTTCAAATAAACAAATTTGGTTCCACTCGACTACTCAATAAGGGATCAAATATTTTAATTATAATTAAAAAATTTTGATGAAAGTCAAATATTACAGATTACCCAATGACGCCTATAGAACTTTCAATTCTGTTATATAGATAACCAGAACCACTAGATCCCTGCTCAATAATTAATCACATGAATTGAGTCCAATCGTAATCTGACCCTGATATACTTATCTAATCTTTTTGTTTCTTTCTTCTTATCAGCATCAGAAACCTTGGGCGACCATCTTACAAATGCCGTCGGAATTTCAGACAGGCCGTCAGCGCTGTATCTGACCATGACCTTGGACAAGGCCACTTCATTTATCATAGGAAAAATATCCGCAAGTTCTCTGCATACAGTCTTGACATTAACATTCTCCATGCTGTCCAACTTATTATTCAAGGCTATGATCTGTGTGGTCTTTTGCGTTTGCAATTCCTCCAAGCTCATGAGCTTCTGCTTCATTTCTCCCTGGAATCCACTGATCTGCTTCTCCAGCATCTCGATATCTTCTATAGGAATTTCCTCGCTTTGATAGGTCAGCACATCCACATGCTTACCGAGCAATACTTCTAACTCCCTATCACAATCAGCAATATACTGTTCACTAAGTGGTTCACCTATAATCTTTAGTACCAGCTGCACTGAATCTTGATCACCATCGAAATTATTATCCACCAGGGTCCAATCAGAAACGATGCTTTCCCTGGCTTTAATCTTAGTCTTAAGATAGTTTTCGACAGACTTTTCTTCCTTTACTTTCTGCACTGTTCTATAGAGTATGGTAACAGCAGGAATCAGTATGATCAACGAAAAAACCATAATGTAAATTCTATTTCTGTTCCGCTCCTTATCCGTCATGTAAGTCTTGTAAGGAAAGCCTAGCAGCCTTATTATCACGTAAGTCGTGATCGCAATGAAAAAGGAGTTTAAAAAGAAAAGGTAGAATGCATTGAGAAAAAATGACCACTCCCCCTTAGCCAATCCAAATCCAGCCACACACAACGGGGGCATCAAGGCAGTCGCAATAGCGACACCTGGTATGGCATTTGATTTGTCTTTTCTCGTAATGGAAATTACACCAGCCAAACCACCAAATATCGCCACCAGCCCATCCAGCAAGGTCGGAGACGTCCGAGACATGATCTCATCTGTAATACCCCCAAAAGGTGTCAGATGAAAATACACAACACTTGTGATCAAGGCGATCGCTATGGCTATCCCAAAATGTCGTAATGAAATGAACAAAGTCTTCTTGTCGTTCACGCCTATGCCTAGGCCTATGCCCAATATTGGCGACATGAGAGGAGATATGAGCATGGCCCCAATGATGACAGCCGGCGAATTGAGATCCAAACCCAAAGAAGCAACCATGATGGAACACATCAATAACCAGGCATTCGAGCCTTTCATCCGCTTGTTATTATGGATGCTCTGCAACGTACCAGTCTGATCCATACCTGTCCTCAGGTCCACTAAATCCAAAAAGAACTCTTTAGTGCTTTCCCATAACTCAGAGAGATTTTGATCCCTCAATCTTTTCTTTGGAATATCGGCCATACTTCAAGTATATGGCTAAGTAAGCAAGTATGCAAAAAATCACCATGTTTAGTCTGATTAGTAAAAGTTAACTTTTACATAGATTAGAAAATCGTAATTTGACCCTTCCCCACTTCTACTGACCTAAAATTATTTCTCATGAAATTCAATTTTTCTGTAATTCTTGTCCTTTCAACGAGCCTGCTGATGGGTCAATTAAATATGGAACTACTTTCCACTGTACCCTATGACTCTGATGGCAATGATGTCTGGGGCTACAATGCACCTGATGGCAGTGAGTATGCGATTATGGGTACTGTGGCTGGTGTTTCTATTGTAAATATTACTGACCCGAGAAACCCCCTGGAAGTAGAATTCATACCACAACAACCTTCCATATGGAGAGATATGAAAACCTGGGATAACTACGCCTATGTGGTAGCAGACCAAGATGGGACGACAGATGGCATATTAGTCATAGATCTGAGTATGCTACCTGATAGCATATCCTATGAAAATGTAAACCCAATGATAGAGGGGGCTACACTCAACCACTGCCATAATATCTATATCGACGAGGGCATTGCCTATCTGGCAGGCTGCAATGGCGAGAGCTCACCCATTATAGGCGGAGGTGTAATCATGTTTGATATCAATACAACACCTGGACTACCCATCCTCGCAGGGCTGTGTCCCAGCGTCTATTCTCATGACGTATATGTAAGAGATGACCTGGTCTATTCCTCGGAAATATTCCAAGGTGCTTTTACCGTCTATGACGTTAAAGACAAATCCAATGTAAAATTCATAGCAACTCAGACCACCCCTTTTGAATTCACACATAATACCTGGTTATCAGATGATGGCAGTACGATATTCACGACTGATGAACGAGCTAATGCTCCTGTGGCAGCCTATGACATCAGCGACGTCAATAATATAAAATTTCTAGATGAATTCAGACCCAAGGCCACAATTTCAAATGGTGTCATTCCACACAATGTTCACGTATGGAATGACTGGCTGGTGATTTCTTATTACTCCGATGGCTGTATAATTGTAGATGCTGCCCGACCAGATAATTTGATAGAAGTTGGAAATTTTGATACGGCGACTGGATCCGAGACGGGTTTCAGGGGAGCCTGGGGCGCTTTTCCTTTTTTGAATTCAGGAAATGTCATAATTGGAGACAGACAAAAAGGTCTCGTCGTTTTAAGGGCTGACTATGTCCGCGCTTGTTATCTGGAAGGCATGGTAACCGATGGAGTATCCGGACAAACGATCAATAATGCACAGATAGAAATCATGGAACTCTCAGAGATAGAAAATACCGACCTTACCGGCAACTATAAAACAGGGACGCCAATAGCGGGCAGCTATACTGTAACAGCCAGCGCTGATGGTTATAAATCCATTACCAAGACCTTAGAACTGAGCAACGGTAATGTAACTAATGGAGACTTCCAATTGGGTAAATATGAAGCTGCAATTATTAGCTGTGACAACTCTACGACTTCAGAAATTACTATTAGTTGGATTGCTAATGACTCAGCTACAGGCTATTCAGTTATCTTGGATGGGTCTATGATAGAGAGCATTGACGTGACCAGCTATACCTTCTCGGGACTGACACTTGGGACCACATATGAGATGACCATTCAGACTAATTTTGAAAGCTGCGCTCCGCTAAGTTCAACAATTAATTGCATAACCCTCGACCTCACTGCTATAGATGAAGACGGAGATGGTTTTACAGCAAATCAAGATTGTGACGATAATGACAATATGATATTCCCCGGCAATACCGAAATCTGTGATGAAATAGATAACAATTGTGATGGACTGATAGATGAAGGCTTTACGCTGATAACTTCTTATCCAGACTCAGATGGGGATGGTTTCGGCATAGATGCCAATGCAGTTACTGAGTGTGAAGTACCTATTGGATATGTGAACAATAACCTTGATTGCAATGACAATGACTCCACTATTAATCCCAATAATATAGAGCAAGCCTACAATGGGATAGATGATGACTGTAACCCTGCAACCCTCGATGATGACCTGGACAGAGACGGCTTTCCACTAGCAGAAGACTGTGACGATGATAATCCATCCGTGAATCCAGGGGCAGCTGAAATCTGTAATAATTCAGATGAAAATTGTAATGGTATGGTAGATGAGGGCTTGATCTTATTCAATTATTTCCTGGATAGTGACAACGATGGTTTCGGTGATTCCTCAGAGAGCATTTCCAGTTGCTTCCAACCTTCAGGCTATGTGACCAATGATGAGGACTGTAACGATAGCGATTCGGCTATAAATCCGAGCCAGACAGAGATACCTTACAATGGAATTGATGATGATTGCAGACAAGAAACTTTGGATGACGATCTTGACCAAGATGGTTTTGATCTAACTGAAGACTGTGATGATCAGAACGCTGACATCAATCCTGATACCATAGAGCTCCCCTACAATGGTATAGATGAAGATTGTGACCCTGCAACACCAGATGATGATTTAGACCGAGACGGATTCCTCTTAGCAGAAGATTGTGATGACGAAAACGCTGAGATAAATCCCGACGCAACAGAGTCTCCATATAATGGTATGGATGAAGATTGTAACCCTGCCACGCTAGACGATGATTTGGACCAAGATGGATTTCTTCTTGCTGAAGATTGTGATGATGAAAATCCAAACGTCAATCCTGATTCAATAGAGACACCATATAATGGCATGGATGACGATTGCAACGCAGCGACACTGGACGATGATCTGGATCAAGACGGATTCCTACTCGCAGAGGATTGCGATGACGAAAACGCAGATATAAATCCTAATGCGACAGATGTACCAGATAACGGAATAGATGAAAATTGTAATGGAGAAGATGCTACTACAGCCATCTATGATTTCGCCACGGCGAAAGTTACTTTGTTTCCAAATCCTGTCTCTTCTAAGTTGAATATTTCTGTGGTAGGTAGTGTGGCATATCAAGTTAAGATATATGATTTTGAAGGGCTGTTGATCTACACTGGAATTAATTCTAGAACTGTCTCGGTAGATGAACTGAGTACGGGCACTTATCTGGTAGTCTTGCGAGATTTGAATTCCGATGAAAAAGTTATGGAGCGACTAGTGGTTCTGAAATAAAGAATGAGCCTGTTGTTTCAACTACAATCGTATAATAAGAGCGAATGATGTCTATATCACTGCTTGCCCTATGCGAATTTGAACATTTACTAACCATTTATCAAATCTCTATAACTAGTAACCCAGCGCAACTGCCCGAAACTAATTTTAAATGGTACTTTCTTGATCAGATCCGTCAGTCCTAGATCTGGATAACTTTCTGCGACGGCCAGCGCTTTCTCAACTTTTTTCTTATCCATGATATCATAGATGGATACTTTCTGGGCAGTGATGAGTCTAGCCATATGCGTCTCCACAGTACCTAGGGCCAAGCCTCTTTCCTTGGCGATCAGCTCCAGCTTTTTACCTTCTTTGTACATGTCATAAGTGACAATATAGGTCGCACCCTTTTCGGCTTTCTTCTTGGGCTTAGTATTAACAACTAAGTCCAGCTGTGGACCTTCATAGGCTAGCTGATCCATGTATTCCATCTGGTATAATCTCTTGATCATCTTAGCAATTCCTTGCTCTACATCTGTCACTGCATACAAGTAAGTTTTGGTATTTTTCTTGACACTGTACTCTGCTTGATGTTTGATGACAGGTATCAGGACTTTAGTATTTAGTTCTTCAGTAAAATATTCTATAGCCTTCCCTACCCGCTCCTTGACAAAGGTCTGCTCCACTTTTCCATTACCGAAATACTCTTTCATTTTGAACAAGAAATTTCTGGAAACCTGCACTATGCTGGATAGATCCGTATTGAGTTCATTGATGAGTACCTGACAATCAGCTTTTCCAGGTATATCCTTTTCCAGTAAGACCGCCTGCCACTCATCCATATAAGTATATAGCTTTTCTATTCTAAATGATTTCAATATTCTTTCGCGTTCGTACTGAGCTTTGGCTTGAGGCAATTCAGCAACAGCCACGCTAAGATCATCTGACTTCTCGTAAAAACTGACTATTCGAGAATCTGTTATGATATTATCCATCTGGACCTTTGACAAAAGAGACAGCCCTTCCATAGTCCTGCATCTACTCAATGCCACATACAACTGCCCAGCCGCAAAGGTTCTTTCCAGATCCACTACTAACTTGTCAAAAGTCAATCCTTGACTTTTATGAACCGTCACTGCCCAGGCCAACCTCAGAGGATACTGCTCAAAACTACCTATGTCATTGGTGATTATCTTTTCAGTAGTATCATCCAATTCATATCGCGTATTCTTCCATTCTACAGGCTCCACGATCAAAGTTTTTTTATCATCATCTCCCTTGACTTTGACAAAATTTTCTTTGATCTCGGTAACCACGCCTATCTTACCATTATAATACAGTCCCTCAGAATGATTACGAATAAACATCACTCGTGCACCCTCTTTCAGTATGATGTCCTCCTCTGCCGGATACGAATTCTCTGGAAACTTTCCACTGACAGTAGCTGATAGACTATGCTCCTCTGTCTTCAACGCTTTAAGCTCTGAGCTATTTATTTCGTTAGCCTGATTATTGTGGGTAGTAAGCGTAATTCCTTCAGATGTAGATGCAGAGGGGAGATAGCGCTGATTTATGGTTTCTAATATTTTTACATCTTTTTTACCAACTCTGATTCCATTCAGCAAGTCTACAAAATCCTGATCTTCTTGTCTGTATACCTTCTTTAGCTCTATGGTCAGAGCATCCAATTTTCCCCACGCAAAACCATCAAAAAAATAAGGACTCTTATAATATTCCGCTAGACCCAACTTGATATTATGCCTAACAACAGGAGATAATTGATACAAGTCACCTATGACCAATAATTGCACTCCGCCGAAAGGTAAAGCATTCTTTCTTACCCTACGCAACGTGACGTCAATAGCATCCATAAGATCGACTCTGACCATACTGATCTCATCTATCACCAGCAACTCCAATTCCAAAAAAAGATCCAGCTTGGCTCTATTGAACTTTTGATGTTTTACCAGCGCTTTGTAATCACAGAACAACTCAGGCGATAGACGGAAATTCTGTTCTGGAATAAACGCTTGCAGAGGAAATGAGAAGAGGGAGTGCAAGGTCACGCCGCCTGCATTTATGGCAGCCACTCCAGTAGGAGCCGCGACCATATGGTTTTTGTCCGTTTCCCCTAGAACTTCCCTCAGTAAGGTTGTCTTACCTGTTCCAGCCTTACCTGTCAAAAAAATACTCTTCTGGGTATTGAGAATATAATCTTTAGCTAAATTTCTTTCTAGGTTTTCCATTAATAGGCGTTATGAGCTGCTCAATACATGGGAACTTTTATATATTTGTTCTCACAGGTTACCCTATGTCCAAAGATGAAACTTTATATCGAATAAAAGAGATAGCTGACAGATTAAATCAGTCACAAAAAGTAATTAGAAAACACATTTTTGCTGGGTCTTTAATCTCCGACAAGAAAGCTGGCGTCCATTATATTTCAGAATCACATCTACAGGAATTCATAGGTAGTCTGAATGCTGTTGAGGTAATTGATCTCCTTGCTGATCCCGCTAAAAGCAAAACGAAGAAAAAGGACCACATCAATTGGGTAGGTATTTCCAAGGAATGGGAATCCCCTAGCAGATCTACTTATACATCTGCAGACCTCTTCTGTGGTGCCGGCGGGATGGCTTATGGTTTTCAAATGGCTGGCTTCAAGCCCTTATGTGGACTGGACTATTTCAGGGAAGCCGGAGATACTTACAAGAGAAACTTCAAGCACCCTCACATACTAGGTGACATTACTGAGGAATCTGTCAAACAGAAATTCATAGAGACTGTAGAGCAGCAATTAAAAGGCAAAAGACTGACCGTTCTCTCAGGTGGTTTCCCCTGTCAAGGCTTTAGTATGTCAGGCAGTAGAATCGTGGAGGACAAAAGAAATTCCTTGTACAAGGACATGCTCGACATCATAGATCGTCTACAACCTGAATGGATCGTTGCCGAAAATGTAAAGGGCCTGCGGTCTATGCTTAAAGGCAAAGTAGAAGAGAAAATTCTAGAAGACATCAGAGCCTTAGGATACAAAGTCAACGTCACAGTACTCAATGCCGCGGATTATCATGTACCTCAGAAAAGAGAACGCATCATATTCATAGCCAATAAAATCGACAAACTAAACTGCCACCCTGCCCCTCTACTCCAGCCATCAGAATATGTCACTACAAAAGCTGCTATTGCCGATCTCATTTCTGTCTCCAATGATAAATCGTTCAACCACGTAAGAGCTAAGCACTCTCCAAAAATGAAACTACGCCTCGCAGCTGTAGCAGAGGGAGATAGCTTATATGATAACTATTCTGATTCTTGGAAAAAATGTCCGTGGGATGCTGCTAGCTGCACTATAAAAGAAAATCATGGTGGTGTCAATATCCATCCTATAGAGCCACGTGTGATAACGGTCAGAGAGATGGCCAGACTCCAGTCTTTTCCAGATGACTTCATCTTCGAAGGCAGTAAAAGCAAACAGATGGTACAGATAGGGAATGCCGTACCCCCCTTACTTTCCAAAGCCATAGGTTTAGCGATCAAGGTAGCTATGAAGATGTAAAACTGTAGTTCAAACAAAAAGCTCCCTGTCAGATAGCCTATTTAAAATATCATTACTAATGCAACTCGCAGCAAAGCTTGTAAAAAGTGTAAAATAATTTGCAATTTGTATGATTATCGCACATTTACATTCGATGGTGAAATTTATTGACTTTAAATTGAAATTATAGCTTGACTATATGCACAAGGTCACTTGTGCATTACCTAAAGTAATCTAAGCTCTAGTTGTTTGAAGGCTCTTTTTTAGTTTCAGATATCGATATCAAGAATAATATAAAATACCGAATAGGGCATCTTGGCTGCACGGAAGATTTGTTATTTGCTTGAAAGAAAGCAAATGAAAATAACGAAAATGTTTGAAGGTCTGAGCATATATGACTTTCAGAGCCAATTCTCTGAGGACGAATTATGTACGGATTTACTGGTTTTTTTGAAATGGGGGGATTCATACTCTTGTAGACATTGTGGCTATAAGAAGTATTGTTCCACCAAAAGATATGGAGAAAGGCGCTGTTGTAGTTGTGGTAAGC